>WNFB01000232.1_pt1 | contig 40332 bp, 33 predicted proteins | sample 5400501 | NCBI WGS metagenome assembly WNFB01 (sample SAMN13153341, study PRJNA577476) | soil metagenome | isolation source: 200 cm saprolite under Douglas fir tree site 2 hole 1 | place: USA:California | collected 2015-04-18 | reverse complement strand
GCTCGGGGCGACCTACCAGCTCCCGCTGGAGGACCGCTATCTCCTCACCCGCAGCGAGCTGGAGGACCGGATCGCGGTGTTGCTGGGCGGGCGCGTGGCCGAGGAGGTCATCTACGGCGAGGTCTCCACCGGAGCCCACAACGACCTGGAGCGCGCCACCGAGCTGGCCCGCCTGATGGTGATGCAGTACGGCATGTCCGAGCAGCTCGGCCCCATGACCTTCGGCGGCGGCCAGCAGGCGATGTTCCTCCGCGGCTCGGGCCTGCCGCACGAGCGTGAATACAGTGAAGAGAGCGCGCGTCGCATCGACGGCGAGACGCGCGCCATCATCGACCGGATCTACGATCGCGTGCGCGACCTCCTGACCAGCCGCAAGCGAGTGCTCGTGGAGGCCGCGACCGAGCTCAAACAGAAAGAGACGCTGGAGGGCGACCGGCTCAGGGAGCTGCTGGCCGGGGAGCCCGCGGGAGTGCAACGATGATCTCAGTCAAGCGCAGCACGCTGGCGTTCATTGTCCTCGTCACCCTCGTGGTGGGAGCGGGTCTCGGCACCTGGGGCGCGGGCGCGGTGGACCAGGGCAAGCCGTCCGGGCCGGGCGCGCTACCCCTGGGCAGCCTGCCGTCCGGCACGCAGCCGCGCCTCATTCCCGCCGTCCTGCCGATCCCCTCCGGCAGCTTCGCCCAGGTCGCGGAGAGCGTGGGGCCGGCGGTGGTCAACATCAACACGGTGACCCGGGTGAGCGGCCGCACGCCGGTGGAGGAGTTCTTCGGCGACGAGTTCTTCAAGCGCTTCTTCGGGGACGCGCCCGAGCGCCAGCAGGTGCAGCGCAGCCTGGGCTCCGGGGTGATCGTGGACCCGTCCGGCATCGTGCTCACCAACGCCCACGTGGTCGAGCGCGCCACCGAGATCGAGGTGGCCACCGCCGACGGCAAGAAGCACAAGGCCAAGCTCGCGGGGGTGGACAAGAAGACCGACCTGGCCGTGCTCAAGCTCCAGGGCGGTGGGCCCTACCCGGCCGCCAACCTCGGCGATTCCGACGCGGTGCGGGTGGGCGACTGGGTGCTGGCCATCGGCTCGCCGTTCGGGCTGCAGAAGACGGTGACCGCCGGCATCATCAGCGCCAAGGGCCGCTCCATCGGCCAGGGCCCCTTCGACGACTTCCTGCAGACCGACGCGGCCATCAACCCCGGGAACTCGGGCGGCCCGCTCGTGAACATGTCGGGCGAGGTGGTCGGCATCAACAGCGCCATCCTCTCCCGCACCGGCGGCAACGTGGGCATCGGCTTCTCGATCCCCATCAACATGGCCAAGCGCATCTACACCGAGCTGGCCGCCAAGGGCAAGGTCACGCGCGGCTGGCTCGGCGTGTCCATCCAGCCCCTCACCCCCGAGCTGGCCAAGGGCTTCGGGCTCAAGGAACCGAACGGCGCCCTCATCTCCGACGTCATGCAGCAGAGCCCGGCCGCGGCGGCGGGCATCGCCTCCGGCGACGTCATCATCGAGTTCGACCGGAAGAAAGTGGACTCGCCCCAGGAGCTGCAGAAGGCGGTGGCGGCGACCACGCCCGGCCGGGCGGTGCCGCTCAAGGTCTGGCGGGACAAGAGCGAGAAGACGCTCGAGATCAAGATCGGCGAGACGCCCGACGAGACGGTGGCGCTCAAGTCCACCAACAAGGGCAAGACCCTCCTCGGCCTCGACGTGCGGCCGATCACCCCGGAGCTGGCCCGCCAGCTCAACCTGCGCACCCCGGAGGGCGTCATCGTCTTCGCGGTGGAGGAGGAGAGCGCGGCCTCCGAGGCCGGGCTGCAGCGCGGCGACGTCATCCGCGAGGTCAACCGGCAGAAGGTGCGGAGCGTCCAGGACTTCGAGAAGATCACCAAGGACGTGAAGGACGGCGACCGCGTCACCGTGCTGCTCCAGCGCGGCCCGCAGTCGCTCTACGTCGCGTTCACGGTGGCGCGGGGCTAGCAGCCCGGCCGTCGCCCCGTCGGCCAGGGCCGTCAGCGGTCGAAGATCGCCTCGGGGATGAGCGCGGAGACGACGTAGTTCGGCACGTCCACCACGTTGCTCACCCGGAGATCCACCGCCACGCTCGAGATGACGTAGGCCTGCTCGCGCGTGAAGCCGCGCTCCTGGAGCAGGTCGATCATGTTCAGCAGCGCGTTGCGGCAGGCCAGGGTGAGGTTCTCGCCCTCGTTCACGCCGTCGTCACGGATGGGCATGCCGGTGGCGGCCAGGAAGCGCTTCGGGGCCGCCCATTCCGGCGGGGCGAAGTAGTCGCGGTGGCGGAAGCGCGGACCGCGGCCCAGGGTCTTGCCCGCGCCCTTGATCACCTTGAACTTGACCACCGCGGTGGCGCCCATCTCGACCGCGGTGACGCACACCTCGCCGTCACCCTGGGCGAAGTGGCCGTCGCCCACCGAGAACAGCGCGCCCTCCACCGCGACCGGGAGCTGGAGCGTCGCGCCCTTGGTGATCTGCTTGACGTCCATGTTGCCGCCGTTCTCGCGCGGCGGGATGGTCCGAAGCCCCTCGGTGGCCGCCGCGCCCTTGCCGGGCACCGCCCCCGCCGCGTCGGGGGTCATGACGAGGCCCCCGCGGGTCAGGAGATCCTGCTCGCGCTTGGCCCACGCCGCCACCTGCGCGTGGGACGGCGCTACTCCGATCACGCCCATGAAGGGCGCGCCGGGGATGCGCACACCCGGCAGCTCCTTCGAGGTGGCCCAGCCGTCGGCGATGCGCCAGTGCACGAGGTAGGGCACCGTGTAGAGGTCCCGCAGGAAGCCGAGTCCGGGCACGATGCCGGTGAAGGCGTGGGGCTGCGGCCGGACGTCCACGAACTCGATCTCGAGGAGATCGCCCGGGCGAGCGCCCTTCACCAGCACCGGCCCCGTGATCGGATGGATGGCGCCCGCGTCCATCGTGGCCATGCTGGCGGCGGTGGTCGTGGGCCCCAGTTGACCATCCACGCCGTCGCGGGTCTCGAGCACGACCTCCTCGCCCTCGTCCACCTCCAGGATGGGCGGGACGTCGGGGTGCCACCGGTTGTGGCCGGTGCGGGGCTGGTCGATCAGCCGCTTGCTGCGATCGATCTCGACGCTCTTCATGATGATGCCTCCGCGCTCCGGAACGCGCGCCAGCGCTCCTCCGCCTGGGCGAAGCCGGGGCCGCGATCGATCAGCGGCAGGTCGCGGGCCCGGCGCGCGCGCCCTTCCTGGGTGGCGGTCTTGTCCACCTCGAGCGTGGCCTCGTCCAGCACCACCCCGTAATCTTCCAGCGCCCCGCGGGGGGTCACGAAGCCACGCGCCACATCCTGGCGCACCCGCTCGGGCTCGCGGGCGAGCGGATCGCCCCAGCCGCCGCCCCCGCAGGTCTCGAAGCGGAGCAGGTCGCCGCGCTTGAGGATGATCGCGTCGCCCAGCGCAGGGAGCACCCGCTCCTCCGGCGTGCCCGGGTTGAGCGTGATGCGCCCGGTCCGGCCCGCGCCGCCGCCCGCCACCCCGTAAGGCGCGACCACCGTGTTCTCCATGCGCGTGGCCAGCTCGGCGCGCTCGGCCAGCACGCGCACGTCGCGCACCACGCCGGTGCCGCCGCGCTGGACGCCCGGCCCGCCCGAATCCGGGCGCACCGCGTAGCGCTCCACCCGGAGCGGGAAGTCGCGCTCCACGTACTCCACCGGGTAGTTCTCCTGGGCGATGTAGTAGATGACGTCCACCCCGTCGGCGAACGGCCGCGCCCCGAGCCCGACCCCCAGCCCCTCGATGCAGAGGATCGGCCGCTGGCGGGCCGCGTCCCAGGCCCGGAAATAGTAGAGGACGTAGACCGGCGAACCCGCGGGCACGCGGCCGCCGTTGGCCTGGGCCAGCGTGCCGAAGATGCAGGACATCACCCGGAAGCGCGTGTTGGCGCGCATGCCGAGCGGCGCCGGGAAGCGCGGCTTGAGGATGCTGCCCTCGCGGGCGATCCACTCGTCGAGGTTGTGGAGCAGCCCCTCGTTGACCTCGAGATCGGGGTCGAGCGACTGCAGATACCGCCCGAAGGCGATGCGGAGCAGCCCGGGATTGGTCGTGAAGTTGATCGGGCCGCGCGCCTGGTCGTCCGAGTTGGAGCCGTCGAGACGCACGTGGTCCCCCGCGCGCGTCAGCGTGAGGTCGATGCGGTACGGCCGGGCCTCGGCCCCGCCGTCGCTGTCGAGGAAGTCGTGGAAGCGCCACTCCCCCGGCGGCACCAGCTCCAGGAACAGCTCGCGCGCCCGCGTGGCGGTCTGGGCGATGCACTCGTCGAAGGCCGCCAGCAGCGTGTCCACTCCGTAGCGTGCGCACAGCTCACCCAGCCGGGTCTCGGCCAGGTGGCAGGAGGCCATCATGGCGCGGGTGTCGCCCTCCACCAGGTCGGGCAGCCGCGAGTTGCGGAGGAAGATCCGGTACGCCTCCTCGTTGAGCTGCCCCTCGCGGACGATCCGCACGGGCGGCACCAGGACGCCCTCGTGGTAGATCTCGGTGGCGTGCGGCGAGATCGAGCCGGCCCGCAGCCCGCCGATGTCCTGGTAGTGGCCGAACGTGGTGGCGAAGGCCACCGGCCGTCCCTCGTGGAAGACCGGCACCGTGAACACCATGTCCTGGTGGTGCTGCACGGCGCCGTCCGAGATGTACGGGTCGTTGAACCAGTAGACGTCGCCCGGCCGCATGGTCTCGAGCGGGTAGAGCTTGAGGATCGGCTGCAGCATGCCGGGCCCGCTGCCCGAGATGTGGCAGGCCACGATGCGGCCCCGCGTGTCGAAGATGCCGACGAAGTAGTCCTTCTTCTCCTTGATGAAGGGCGACATCGCGCAGCGCTCCATCAGGAGCTCCATGTCGCGGATCGCGGAGGCCAGGCTGCCGCGGATGATCTCGAGCGTGATCGGATCGACGCGCGGGATCTTGGACATGGGGGACTCAGGCATGGGAGCGCTCCAGGAGGATATTGTGCGCGTCGTCGACCCGGGCGCGGAAGCCCGGCGCCACCAGCGGGGTGGCGTCGTCCTGCTCGATGATCGCCGGCCCGTCGAAGACCATGCCCGGCGCCAGACCGCCCCGCGCGTAGCAGGGCGTGGAGACGAAGCCCGCGCCGCGGAAGTAGACCGGCCGGTGGCCGGTGACCGCGTCGGCCAGGGCGCCCTCGCCCGCCGCGGGCCGGCGCATCTCGCGATGCGGCAGCGTGCCCACCGCGGTGAGCCGCAGGTTCACCAGCTCCACGGGCGCATTCGGCAGCTCGTAGCTGTAGAGCCGCCGGTGCTCGGCGTGGAAGGTCGCGACGAGCTGCTCGAGCCGGGCCGGGGTCAGCGGGCCGTCGCCCAGGGGGCAGGTCAGCTCGAAGCTCTGGTGCTCGTAGCGCAGGTCGGCGCCGCGCTCGAAGCGCTGCCGCTCGCGCTCCACCTGCTCGCCCTCGAGCCAGGCCTGGGCCTGGCGCTCCAGCTCCATCCAGGCCCCCTCGAGCTCCGCCACCTTGCTCCCCGCCTCGGCCAGCCGGCGCGTCGCGGTGCCCACCGTGCGCACGAAGGTCGAGCGGATGTCGGTGTCGAGCAGGCCCCAGGTGGACAGCACGCCCGGCCGCGGCGGGATGATCACGGTCGGGATGTCGAGCAGCTCGGCCAGGCGGCAGGCGTGGAGCGGCCCGGCGCCCCCGAAGGCGACCAGGGCGAAGCGCCGCGGGTCGTGGCCGCGCCCCACCGATACAGTGCGGATGGCGCGGGCCATGGTATTGTCCACGATCTCGACGATGCCGGCCGCCGCGTCCCCCACCTCGAGACCGAGCGGGCGGCCGATGCGGGCCGCGATGGCCTCGCGCGCCGCCGCCACGTCGAGCGGCAGCTCGCCGCCCAGCAGGGCGGCCGGGATGCGGCCCAGCACCAGGTGCGCGTCGGTGACGGTGGGCTCGGTCCCGCCGCGGCGGTAGCACACCGGGCCCGGCTCGGCGCCCGCGCTACGCGGCCCCACCGTGAGGCGGCCCGCGCTGGTCACCGCCGCGATGGACCCGCCGCCCGCGCCGATCGTGTGGATGTCCACCATGGGCAGCTTGAGCGGGAACGGCCCGATCATGCCGTCCTTGGTGACCTCGGGCCGCCCGTCGCGTACCAGGCAGATGTCGGCGCTGGTCCCGCCCACGTCGATCGAGATGATGTCGCCGAAGCCGGCCGAGCGCCCGACCGACACCGCGCCGACCACGCCCGCGGCGGGGCCCGAGAGCACGGTCTGCACCGGCTGGCGCACGCCGGTGGCCGCGCTGGTGACGCCGCCGTCCGACTTCATGATGAGCAGCGGCGCCTGGACGCCCTCGCCGTCCAGCGCCTCGCGCAGCACGCTCACGTAGCGGCTCACCGGCGGCATCACCGCCGCGTTGAGCGCGGTCGCCATGGTCCGCTCGAACTCACGGAACTGGGGCAGCACCTCGGAGGAGAGCGAGACGAGCACGCCGGGGTACTCCTCTACCAGGATCGCCTGCATGCGCTGCTCGTGCGCGGGGTTGGCGTAGGCGTGCAGGAAGACCACCGCGACCGCGGGGACGCCCATCTGGGCGAGGTGGCGGGCGAGGGCGCGGGCGCCCGGCTCGTCGAGCGGGCGCAGCACGGAGCCGTCCACGTCGAGCCGCTCCTCCACCTCGAACACCCGCTCCGGCGTGATCGGCCGCGTGGGCTTGGACCAGCCGTAGAGGTTGCCGTGGCGCGGGATGTCGTGGCGGCCGATCTCGAGCACGTACTTGAAGCCGGATGTCGTCACCAGCGCGGTGGGCGGCGTCTTGCCCTCGAGGATCGCGTTGGTGGCGGTGGTGGTGCCGTGGAAGACACGCAGCACGTCGGCCGGGGCCCGGCCGGCCAGGGCCAGCACCTTGCGCACGGCGGTGATGAAGCCGGCTTCGAGCGCCCCGGGCGTGGAGGGCGTCTTCGCCACCCAGAGGGCGCCGGTGGCGGCGTCGGTGAACGTGATGTCGGTGAAGGTCCCGCCTACGTCGATGGCGAGCGTGCAGGTCTTGGTCACGGGCCCGGCTATTGTAGACCTGTGGAGGATGGCGGGAAAGAGACCCCGCGCCCAGCCAACCGGCCGACCGTCTGCTACACTTCGTATAGGCGACGTCGCTGCGTCGTCTAACCGTATGGAATTCAAGGACTACTACAAGACGCTCGGGGTCGCGCGGACGGCCGACGACAAGGCGATCAAGACCGCCTACCGCCGGCTCGCCCGCAGGCACCACCCCGACGTGAACAAGGGGAAGGCCGACCGCTTCAAGGAGATCAGCGAGGCCTACACGGTCCTCTCGGACCCCGAGAAGCGCAAGCGCTACGACACCCTCGGGCCCGACTGGGAGCGCTACGCCCAGGCCGGCGCGGGTGCCGGGGCAGGCGGGCGCTCGCCCTTCGAAGGCCGTAATGTCCGGTTCAGCCAGGAAGGCGACGCGGGCGGCTTCTCGGATTTCTTCCGCACGATCTTCTCGGACCTGGGCGGCTTCCGCCGCGGCCAAGCCGGCGGCGGCGCGACCGAGTTCGACTTCTCGGACGTGGGCGACCTGGGCGGCGGCTTCGGCCCGGTGAGCCGCGGCCACGACGTCGAAGCGGGCATCGAGCTGACGCTCGAGGAGGCCTTCCAGGGGGCGAAGAAGACGATCGCGCTGGAGCTCGACGAGCCGTGCCCGCAGTGCGGCGGCTCCGGCAACGTCAACCGGCGCCCATGCCCGCGGTGCCGGGGCGGCGGCTGGACCAAGAGCACGCGGAACCTGGAGGTGAAGATCCCGGCGGGCGTGGACACCGGCTCGCGCGTGCGCATGGCGTCCGAAGGCGTCGGCGGCGGCTCGGGTGACCGCGGGTCCCGCGGCGACCTCTACCTGCGCGTGACGGTGGCGCCGCACCCGCGCTTCGAGCGCAAGGGCGACGATCTCCACGCGGACCTGCCGCTGCCGGTGACGGTGGCCGCGCTGGGCGGCGAGGTCTCGGTCCCCACGCTCAAGGGGCAGGTGTCCATGAAGATCCCGGCGGAGACGTCGAGCGGCAAGACCTTCCGGCTCCCCGGCTACGGCATGCCGCGTCTCAAGGGCGGCGGGGCCGGCGACCAGTTCGTGCGGGTGCAGATCACGATTCCAACCGGGCTCGGCCCGAGAGAGAAAGAGCTATTCCAGGAGCTGAAGAAGCTCAGACCGGAGACCAACTGAGATGAGGCTCGACAAGCTGACCGTCAAGGCCCAGGAGGCGATCCAGGCCGCGCAATCGCTGGCCGACCAGGGTAACCATCAGGCCGTCGAGCCCGAGCACCTGCTGCTGGCGCTGCTGCAGCAGCAGGAGGGCGTGGTGGGGCCCCTGCTCGCCAAGCTGGGGGCGCGCCCGGAGGCGCTCGCGCGCCAGGTGCAGACCGAGATCGAGAAGCTGCCCGCGGTGCGCGGCGGCGGCGGGCGCCAGTACGCCTCCCAGCGCTTCGAAGGCGTGATCGATCGATCGTGGCAGGAAGCGGAGAGGCTCAAGGACGAGTACGTCTCCACCGAGCACCTGCTGATCGCCATCGCCCAGGAGAAGGGCGGCGCGACCGGGCGCCTGCTCGCCGCGGCGGGCGTGACCGCGGAGGCCATCTACCGCTCGCTGGTGGACGTGCGCGGCACGCAGCGCGTGACCGATCCCAATCCCGAGAACAAGTACCAGGCCCTCCAGCGCTACTCGAAGGACCTGACCGACCTGGCCCGCAAGGGCAAGCTCGACCCGGTCATCGGGCGCGACGAGGAGATCCGCCGGGTGATCCAGGTGCTCTCGCGCCGGACCAAGAACAACCCGGTGCTGATCGGCGAGCCCGGCGTGGGCAAGACCGCCATCGTCGAAGGGCTCGCCCAGCGAATCGTCGCCGGCGACGTCCCCGAGGGGCTCAAGAACAAGCGGCTGGTGGGGTTGGACATCGGCGCCATGGTGGCGGGCTCCAAGTACCGCGGTGAGTTCGAGGACCGCCTGAAGGCGGTGCTGCGCGAGATCACCGAGTCCAACGGCGAGATCATCTGCTTCATCGACGAGCTGCACACCCTGGTGGGCGCGGGCGCGGCGGAGGGCGCGGTGGACGCGGCCAATATGCTGAAGCCGGCGCTGGCCCGCGGCGAGCTGCGCTGCGTGGGCGCCACCACGCTCGACGAGTACCGCAAGCACATCGAGAAGGACCCCGCGCTGGAGCGCCGCTTCCAGCCGGTGCTGGTGCGCGAGCCCTCGGTGGAGGACACCATCGCGATCCTCCGCGGCCTCAAGGAGAAGTACGAGGTCCACCACAAGGTCAAGATCAAGGACTCGGCCCTGGTGGCGGCGGCGGTGCTCTCGCACCGCTACATCGCGGACCGCTTCCTGCCCGACAAGGCCATCGACCTGATCGACGAGGCCTCCTCGAAGCTCCGCATCGAGATCGACTCGATGCCCGCCGAGCTGGACGAGACCCAGCGGCGCATCATGCAGCTCGAGATCGAGCGGGTGTCGGTGGCCCGCGAGTCCGACGAGGTCTCGCGCGAGCGGCTGGCGCGCCTGGACGCGGAGCTGGCCGAGCTGCGCGAGAGGTCGGCGCGGCTCAAGAACCAGTGGCAGGCCGAGAAGGCCGCGATCATGACCATCGGCAAGATCAAGGAGGACGCGGAGGCCGCCCGCGCGGCCATGGCCGACGCCGAGCGGCGGGGCGATCTCCAGAAGGCGGCGGAGCTGCGCTACGGCACGCTCATGGAGCTGGACAAGCGGCTCACCGCCGAGAACGCCCGCCTGGCCGAGATGCAGAAGGCCGGCCGCATGCTGAAGGAAGAGGTGGACGAGGAGGACGTGGCCGAGGTGGTGGCCAAGTGGACGGGGATCCCGGTCACCCGGCTGCTCGAGGCCGAGGTCCAGAAGCTCGTGAAGATGGAGGAGCGCCTGGCCGAGCGGGTCGTGGGCCAGCGCGAGGCCATCGTGGCCGTCTCCAACGCGGTCCGGCGCGCGCGGTCCGGCCTCTCGGACCCGAACCGGCCCATCGGCTCCTTCCTGTTCCTCGGCCCCACCGGCGTGGGCAAGACCGAGCTGGCGCGGGCGCTGGCCGAGTTCATGTTCGACGACGAGCGGGCCATGATCCGCATCGACATGTCCGAGTACCTGGAGAAGCACACGGTGGCGCGGCTCATCGGCGCCCCCCCGGGCTACGTGGGCTACGACGAGGGCGGCCAGCTCACCGAGGCGGTGCGGCGGCGCCCCTACTCCGTGGTGCTCTTCGACGAGATCGAGAAGGCCCACGCCGACGTCTTCAACGTGCTGCTCCAGCTCCTCGACGACGGCCGCCTCACCGACGGCCAGGGCCGCACGGTGGACTTCCGCAACACGGTGGTCATCATGACGTCGAACCTCGGCAGCCAGTTCTTCCGCGAGGAGAAGGAGCCCGCGCGGGTGCGCGGGCTGATCCTGGACCTGCTCAAGCAGGCCCTGCGGCCCGAGTTCCTGAACCGCATCGACGAGACCGTGGTCTTCCAGCCGCTCGGCCGCGAGGAGATCGGCTCGATCGTGGAGATCCAGGCGCGGCACCTGGTCAAGCGGCTGGCCGACAAGCGCATCACGCTCGAGCTGACCCCGCCCGCCAAGGCGCTGCTGGCCCAGGAGGGCTACGATCCCGTGTACGGGGCGCGGCCGCTCAAGCGGACCATCCAGCGCATGATCCAGGATCCGCTGGCCCTCGAGCTGCTGAGCGGCACCTACGGCGAGGGCGACACCGTGGTCGTCGACGCCGACCACGGCCGGATCGTCTTCCGGAAGCGGGTGGAGGCGAAGCTGGTCTAGCCGCTCCCCTCACCCTGCCCTCTCCCCAGTGGGGAGAGGGGGAATCGAAACCCTCTCCCCCTAAGGCGAGAGGGCAGGGTGAGGGGTGGCTACGTGTGCCCCGGCTTGCGCTGAATGCCGATTGTCGAGGGGCGCGGCCGGTTGGCCGGATCGCCGGTTGCGCTGTCGGGCCAGTTGCTGCCGCGGGGCACGGTGCGGGTCTGGGAGAACAGACTGCCGTCGAGCTTGAGCATCTCGATGGTGCGGCTCAAGATCGTGCCGTCGCCGATCGGGCTGTCCTCGCTGGGATGCTGGACCGAGATGATGAGCGTGTCATCCACGAAGGTGGGCCCCGTCATCTCGCAACGTACGGGACCGTAGGCGAAGGGACAGACCTGCCCGGCGTCGGGGCCGTCGAGGGGCACGACGAAGAGCCAGTTGGCGCCGAACACGCCAACCAGGTTCGCGGTGTTGCCGGATAGAGAATGGTTGATCACCTGGTTGCCTGCTCCCGCGTCAGGGTGGAGGGCCCGCTCTGTGCGGACCACACGCTAGCGGAAACAGATTGCGGAACGGTGACCGATCGGTCACGTTTCGTCCGAGATCAACGGCGCCGGATGCGCCGAAGGCGCAGCCGACCGGGTTGGCTAGGTTCCGATCGGGCCGCCGTCGGCGCGGCGGATCACCACGGTGGCCGAGCGGGGTCGCCCCCCGCGCGGGCCGTCCGGCCACGCGCTGATCGCCTTCGGCGTGGCCGGGTTGCTCCGCTCGCTCGGCGTCTCCCCCGGATGCTGGATGTTCACGAAGAGCGTCCGCCCGTCCGGCGTGCCGGTCGCGCCGGTGATCTCGCAGCCGTTGGGGCCGGTGAGAAACCGCCGCACCTCCCGCGTGACCGGATCGGCGGCCAGCATCTGGTTATTGCCCATGCCCGCGTAGTCGCCCTTGTTGAGGAGGCGGGTGGACACGTCGGTCTGGATCCAGAGCACGCCGCGCCCGTCCACCCACAGCCCGTCCGGCGAGCCGAAGACGTCGCCCTTGATATCGCCGCGCCGGTTCGCGTCGGCGCTCGCGGGGTCGCCGCAGAGGACGAAGACGTCCCACTCGAAGCGCGTCGCGGTCGGATCGCCGCCGCGCTCCCGCCAGCGGACGATGTGGCCGTACACGTTCTCCGCCCGCGGATTGGCCGGGTCCGGTCCCGGGCGCCCGGGCTGGCCCCGGGTCTCGTTGTAGGTGAGCGCGCAGTAGGCCTCGCCGGTCTGCGGGTGCACCGCGATCCACTCCGGGCGGTCCATCTTGGTCGCCCCCGCGACCTCTCCGGCCCGGCGCGCCTGAATGCAGATCTCGGCCTGGGTCGGGAAGCCCGCGCCCGCGTCGAGCCCGTTCCGGCCCGGGGCCAGCTCGAGCCAGACGCCGGTGCCGTCGGCGTCGAAGCGGGCCGCGTAGAGCGTGCCGTGCTCGAGGACACGCGTGTTGGCCGCGCGATCGCCCGGGGTGTGGGGATCGCGGCTCACGAACTTGTAGACGTACTCGAAGCGCTCGTCGTCGCCCATGTAGAAGGCCACGCGGCGGTCTGCGGCCACGGCGAGGGCGGCCCCCTCGTGCTTGAAGCGGCCCATCGCGGTGTGCTTCACGGGCGGCCGGGACGGGTCGAACGGGTCGATCTCCACCACCCAGCCGAAGCGATTCGGCTCGTTCGGATGGCGCGCAGCATCGAAGCGCTCGTCGAACTCGTGCCACCGGTAGCCCCCTCCCCGGTCGGTGATGCCGTAGCGCTGCTGCGGGGCGGGCACGCTCCCGGAACGGTTGACGAAGTAGAACTGGAAATTCTCCTCGCAGGTGAGATAGGTCCCCCACGGGGTGTAGCCCATCGCGCAGTTGCTCATGGTGCCGAGCGCGGTGCGGCCGGCCGGATCGGCGGCGGTCCGCATCCACGCGTGGCCCGCGGCCGGCCCGGTGAGCGCCATCGGGGTCGCCGCGGTGACCCGGCGCGCGAAGCGCGAGGGGCGGACTACATACCAGCGGCCGCCGGCTACTCGCACCTCGATCACCGAGATGCCGTGGGCCGCCTGCGACTTTCGCACCTTCTCGGCGGTCCACGTCAGCATGCCGTCCGGATGGAGCAGGCCGTCGTCCGTGTACTGGTGGTTGATGGCGAGCAGCCCGTGAATCGAGCCGGTCTGGCCAGCGGGGAGCGGGAAGAAGCGCATGCCGTCGTGGTGCATCCCGGCCTGGCGTAGCTGGTCGTCGATGCTGTTGCTCGCGTCCGGCTTGAAGGCGGGGCCATCCGAGATCGGATCGCCCCAGGCATACAGCACCTCCGCGACGTAGCCGCGCGGGACCACCAGGGTGTCGGCCGACGACACGGGCACACCGGTGAAGGCCACCAGCGGGCTCTTGGCCGAGGCCACCGGTCCCAGCCATCCCAGGCCGGCCGCCGCCAGGCCTCCGGTCAGCAGGCTCCGCCGCGACAGCCGCGCCTGGAGCACGTCGTGGAAGGTGGGCATCGCCGACATGATGACGCGGCGATCCGTCGTCGTCCATCGAGAACTGCCGGAACGGGGGGGGCGGCGACTAGGACTGGCCGAGCAGGTGGTAGACCGCGCGGGAGAGCTCGTCCACCGCGAACGGCTTGAGCAGCACCTGCACCCGCGTGCCCTGGAGGAAGCCCGCGTACTCGGGCGAGTCCACGAAGCCCGAGATGAAGAGCAGGTGCGGGCGCGTATCCGGCCAGCGCCGGGTCAGCTCGAGATAGAGGCTGGGCCCGTCGAGGCCGGGCATCTTCAGATCGCTCACGATCAGGTCATAGGGCATCGCCGCGGCGAGCAGCCGCAGGGCGTCGGCGCCGTCGCGCGCCGTCTCCACCGCGTGCCCGTCCGAGGCGAGGACCGCCGCCACCAGCTCCCGCACCGGGGTCTGGTCATCGACGACGAGAACACGCTTGGTCTGCATGGGCGCTTGCATACCCTCTGAGGAGAGCAAGCCCCCTGCCAGCGGGCCGCGCATCGCGCTTCCCGGGGAGTTACGCGGGAATCGGTTGTTCGAGTTGTCGCGTCCGTCGGCGCCACAACATGACGGACGTCCGCCGGCAGTCGATGCAAAAGTTCGTCCGCACTGCGCGCAGAAGGTGCGCGGTGAGCCGGATCGTCACGCGCCGGGAACGGGCTGCGACGGGCGAGGCTTGGTCGAGTCGAGAAACATCGTGACGAGCATCTCGATGTGACGCGGATCGAACGGCTTGGGCAGGTACGCGACGGCGCCGTGGCGCAGCGCCTCGGAGCTCATCTTGTTCTCCTGCGTGCCGCTGATCACGATGACGGGCAGCCGCGGCTCGATCTCGCGGATCTGCTTGAGCAGCGCGAGGCCGTCCATCCGCGGCATCTGGAGGTCGAGCAGGACCAGGTCTGGGCGCTGGCGCACCACCGCGTCCAGGCCCTCGCGGCCGTCGGGCGCCCCTTCGATCTCCAGGGGCTCCGCATAACGCATCGCGCGGAGGATGTCCGTGAGCGTCTTCCGGACGTCCGCCTCGTCTTCCACGATAAGTACGCGTCGCGTCGCCACTGCCCTCTCGTCACTCTACACCCGCAGGGTGAATCCCAACCGGGCCGGTTTGCCATCAAAAGGGGCACCAGCGTAAGCTGGCGGGGTTGCTCAACGACAGGGAGGAGCCGGTGAAGGCATCGCGAAGCGGGCTGCACTACGCGTGGGTCGTCCTGGGCGCCCTCGTGGTCGTCATGCTGCTGGGCTCCGGCCTGCGCGCCGTCTTCGGCGTGTTCATCAAGCCGATGGAGGCCACTTTCGGCTGGGATCGGGCCTCGCTGTCGGGCGCCGCCGCGCTCTCGCTGCTGCTCCTGGGCGCCGCCGGCCCGTTCGTCGGCTGGCTCGCCGACCACTGGGGCCCGCGCCGGGTGATCATGCTCTCGGTCATCCTCCTCGGGATCGGCACGCTCCTGACCTCGCAGGTGACCGCGCTCTGGCAGGTGTACATCACGGCCGGCGTCCTGATGGCGCTGGGCTCCGGCGGAGTGGCCATGTCCACCGCCGCCACCGTCGCGGCGCGGTGGTTCGAAGGCCGGCGCGGGCTCGTGATGGGGGTGATCGGGGGCGCGATGTCGGCGGGGCAGCTCATCATCGTCCCGCTCGCGGTCATCCTCACCCTCACCCTCGGCTGGCGCCAGTCGTTCATCTGGCTCGGCATCCTTCCCTTCGTGGTCGCGGTGCCGCTGACCTTCTTCTTCGTCCGGAACGATCCGTCGGAGAAGGGCATCAAGGCCTTCGGCGCCGGCCAGACCATCGCGCCGGGCGGCATGCCGGCGCCGCCGGAGGGCCGGACGAGCATCGGTGACGCGATTCACGTCCCCGCGTTCTGGCTCCTGGCCGGCAGCTTCTTCGTCTGCGGCTACACGTCGGCCGGGCTCGTGCTGACCCACCTGGTGCCGCACGCGGCCGAGCACGGCTTCTCGGAGATGCACGCCGCGCAGGCCCTGGGCGTGATGGGCGCCATGAACATCCTGGGCACCGTGGCCTCGGGCTGGATCTGCGACCGCTTCGGGCGCAAGGGGCCGCTCGCCTTCTACTACGGCGTGCGCGGCCTGTCCCTGCTCTTCCTCCTGTACGTCTGGAACGTGCCGTCGCTGCACATTTTCGCGGCAATCTTCGGGTTGAACTACATCTCGACGGTGCCGCCCACCACCACGCTCACCGCCAATATCTTCGGCCGCTACTCGGTGGGGGCGCTCTCGGGCTGGATCTTCTTCGCGCACCAGGCGGGCGCGGCGCTCGGCGCGGCGGTGGGTGGCTGGATCTTCAGTGCCACCGGCTCCTACGCCTGGGCCTTCACCTCGGCCGCCCTGATGGCGTTCCTGGCCGTACCCATGGCGCTGGCCATCAAGGAAGTGCCGGTGAACCGGACGCCCAGCGAGACGGCGGCGCCCGCCGGCCTGCCCGCCACCGCGGGCTAGCGGACTGGAGTAGAATGATGGGCATGACGAACGAAGGCATCACCAAGCTCCCCCCGGACTTCGCGCGGGATTTCCCCTTCGAGAGCCGCCTCAGCCTCGCCTCGCTGATCCGCTTCTGGGACGAGCAGGCCAAGGACCCGTCCGTGAGCGGGGAGATGGCGCGGTCGCTCATGGCGCGCGTGCACCAGGTGCCCGCGCTCCTCGGGCCCATCGACGACATCACCGTGCTGGACGAGCACGGGGAGCTGGTGGACGGGCTGATGGGCGCGGTGTTCCCAGCTGTGTTCTGGGAGCAGGCCTACATGGGCGCCCTGATCCCGTTCACGCTCCGCAGCGTCTACGGCACGCGCGCCTTCGACAACAACATCATGGGCCCGGACGGCGTCCTCTACGGGCGGCTCAATCTCGAGATGCACGCGCTGAAGGACTTCCGGCTGCTGCACGCCTACGCGCTGATCCTCGAGCGCCTGCACGGCGTCAAGTTCCCGGTGGACTACCCGCTGATCCTGACCATGCCGGAGCCCGAGACCGGGCTGGATCGCCACTTCAAGATCCAGTTCGAGGGTCGCTTCGTGGACGTGGAGCCCCTGCGCCCGCTCCCGCCCCTCTCCGACGAGATGCGCAAGCGCCTCACCGCGCAGGCGGTGGACCTGGAGGGCCTCAAGGCCCTGATCCCCCCCGGCAGCGTGCGCTTCTCCGGCTTCACGGTGGTGAAGGCGGCCGACGTGACGGACCAGGAGGTGCTCTCCTCGATCAAGCGCGACCTGATCGACAAGGAGTCCATCGTCTCGAACGCGCGCTTCGTGAAGCTGCAGGATAAGCTGCGGACCCTGTTCCGCCGCGCGAATCTCCACCTGAGCCTGGCCGCCATCGAGGGCGAGCGCATCCTGGTGCTCAACTCCGGGCACCACCTCGACCACGGGCAGGGCTGCATCTTCGCGAGCTCGGTGCGCGGGAAGACGAAGGACTACGCGGGCTCCGCCTTCGAGAAGGCCGTCGTCCGCGGCGAGCCGGTCTTCATCGAGGATCTCGCCGCGGTGAGCCCGCGGTCGCCCAAGGAAGAGATGATCCTCCAGAAGGGCATGCGCAGCCTGGTGGTGGCCCCCCTGCACTACCAGGGCCAGCTCATCGGGACCCTGAGCCTCAGCTCTCCGCACCCGGGCGACATCAATACCCTGCTGGCGCCACGGCTCCAGGAGGTGCTCCCGCTCTTCTCGGTCGCGGTGCGGCGCAGCGTAGACGAGCTGCACTCGCGAGTGGAGGGCTTCATCAAGGAGCAGTTCACCGCGATCCACCCGGTGGTGGAGTGGCGATTCCGCAAGGCGGTGCTGGAGACGATGGACCGGCACACCGTGGACAGCGAGCCCAACCGCGAGATGGAGCCGATCGTGTTCCGCGACGTCCACCCGCTGTACGCGGTGTCTGACATCCGCGGCTCCTCCACCCACCGCGCCTGGGCCATCCAGGCCGACCTGCTCGCCCAGCTCGGCCTCGCCCGCGAGGTGCTGCGCGCGGCGTACGAGGTGCGGCCGCTGCCCATCCTCGACCAGCTCACCCATCGCATCGACGGCTCCACCGCGGAGATCGAGGTGACGCTGCGTTCGGGCGACGAGATGGGCGTGCTCGGCTTCCTCAAGACGGATCTCGAGCCGCTCTTCGGCCACCTGCAGACCTTCGGCCCCACGGTGCACGAGAAGATCGACGCCTACCGGGCGGCGGTGGACCCGGGCATCGGGCTGGTCTACGCGCGGCGCAAGGAGTTCGACGAGAGCGTGACCCGGATCAACGAGGCGGTGGCCTCCTACATCGATCTCGAGGAGCAGGCAGCCCAGGGCATGTTCCCGCACTTCTTCGAGAAGCAGAAGACGGACGGGGTGGACTACACGATCTACCTGGGCGGCGCCCTCCGCGAGGACGGCCTCTTCGATCCGCTCTATCTGAAGAACATGCGCCTCTGGCAGCTCATGGTGGCCTGCGGGGTGGCCCTGCGGGTGGAGCGGCTGAAGAACGGGCTGCCGGTGGGTCTCGACATCACCAACCTGATCCTGATCCAGCACGCCCCGCTCTCGATCCGCTTCCGCTCCGACGAGAAGCGCTTCGACGTGGACGGCGCCTACAACGTCCGCTACGAGATCATCAAGAAGCGGATCGACAAGGCCATCATCCGGGGCACCACCGAGCGGCTGACCCAGCCCGGCAAGATCGCGCTCGTGTACTCGCACCCGAGTGAGGCCGCGGAGTGGCGCGAGTACATCGAGTACCTCCAGCGCCTGGGCTACCTCACGCCCGACGTGGAGGAGCTGGAGCTGGACGAGCTGCAGGGCGCCCAGGGCCTGCGCGCGATGCGCGTCAGCGTGGACCTGGCCAACCGCGAGCTGGACGTGCCGTCCACGGCCACGGTGACCGCCCAGCCCCGGGCCGAAGGCGAGAGTACGCCGGCGGCCTAGCGGTGGGCCGGACCGCGCGGCGGTCTGTGCTGATCCTGCTCGCCGCGACCCTGCTGGCGGGGTGTGCGACCACGGCGCGACCGTCGGCCTCCCGCACCGAGCAGGCGTCTCAGGCGCCCCGGCCCTGCTCCACCGCCGATCCCGACCGCTGGGCCTGGTTCTGCGTGGTGGGCCAGATCCTCTACGGCGCCGCCTCGTTCTTCACGCCGGTCAACGAGCTGACGATGCGGTAGGCGTCCCGCAGCCGGCGTCCGGCAATCGCCGGGCGCTAGCTCCCCATCACGATGCCGCCGTCCACGTTGATCGCCTGCCCGGTCATGTAGTCCGAATCCGGCCCGGCGAGGAAGGCCACGATCCCGGCGACGTCCTCCGCCCGTTCCGGCCGCCCCAGCGGGATGTGCCGGATCCGCCGCTTCCACGCCTCCCCCTGCCCCAGCCCCTCAAGCGCGCCCCACTCCTTGTCGATCTGCTCCCACATCGGTGTCTCCACCGCCCCCGGGCACACGCAGTTGGAGGTGACCCGCTCCGGCGCCAGCAACTGCGCCGCGGACCGCGTGAGGCTCACCACCCCCGCCTTGGACGCCGAGTAGGGCGTCATGAGATGGTTGCCGCCCCGATACGACGCGATGGACGCGGTCTGGATCAGCTTGCCCCGCAGCTCCGACCCCGGCATCACGTCCTGCTTCACCATCCGCTTCGCCACCGCCTGCAGCACGAAGAACACCGCGCGGAGGTTGACGTCCATGACGCGGTCCCACTCCGCCTCGGTCACGTCGAACATGGGCTCCACCCGGATGACGCCCGCGTTATTGAAGAGCACGTCGAGCCGCCCCCAGCGCTTGTAGGGCTCGTCCACCATGCGCGCGATGTCATCGGGCCTGGTGACGTCGGCCTTCACCGCCACCTGCTTGAGCTCGGCGGCGAGCTTCTCCACGCCGGCGCCGTCCTGGTCGGCCAGGACCAACCTGGCGCCTTCGCTGGCGAGACGGCGGGCGGTGGCGGCGCCGATGCCGCGGGCTGCGCCGGTGATCAGAACGGTGCGTCCGTTGAGCGATGCCATCATGGCTCCTCCGCGATCATCGAGTCATTGCGTATCCGACTGGATACACTACACGACGCCACGGTGAGACGAGTGAAGTAGCTGACGACGCCGAGCCGCGAGCGCGGCGGAGCATCGCCTGCACTTTTCGCTTGACGGGCTGCCGCGTGTACTCCTAGTGCGCCCTGGATCGTGCGAGGGAATGCCGGCTGAGCGCCTCATCTCCGGCGCATGCTGAGCGGTCCCGCCGCCGGGAGCCAGTGATCATGGCGGATGCGACATTCGCGCGTCCTGGTGGCGCCCAGAGGGTGGCGATATCGGGGTGTAAAGTCATCCCAGCAGAAGGAGGGACTCGCCATGGAAACGCGCCCGCCGGATTTTCCAACCACGTTGCAGCCCACGTCGCCGCGCATCGCGGAGCTGGATCGCCTGGGTGACGAGATCGCGGAGCTCTCCGCCCACCTCGATGCGGCGATCGCTCGCCTCCTCGACCTCATCCGGGAGTTCGACGCCCGTGGCGGGTGGAACACGGGCTTCCGCTCCTGCGCCGAGTGGCTCGCCTGGCGCGTAGGACTCGCCCCGGGCGCCGCCCGCGAGCGCGTGCGGGTGGCGCGGGCCCTCGGGACGCTGCCCGCCCTGGCCGAGGCCCTGGCGCGCGGCGAGCTCTCCTACGCCAAGGTCCGCGCCATCACCCGCGTGGCGACCCCGGAGACCGAGGCCCGGCTGCTCGCGGTGGGGCGGGCGGGGACGGCGGTCCACGTGGAGCGCATCGTGCGAGGCTGGCGCCGGGTGGACCGGCAGGCTGAAGCCCGCGAGGCCACGCGACAGCACACCGGGCGCGCGCTCCACGTCTACCAAGATGAGGACGGTACCGTGGTGCTGCGCGGGCGCCTGACCCCGGAGGTGGGCGCACTGCTCCTGCGGGCCCTCGACGCGGCGCGCGAGACGCTGTACCAGAAGCGCCGCGTCACCGCTGCCGCCCTGCCGCCCACCGACCCGGCCGCGGAGGCGCCGACCCGGGCGCAGCAGCAGGCGGACGCGCTAGCCTTGCTGGCCGAGACAGCGCTGCATCAGGAGCTCGATCCCGGGGCCCCGGGTGAGCGGTACCAGGTGGTCGTCCACGTGGACGCAGCCGTGCTGGCGGATCCGGAGCAACCCGGCCAATCCGTGCTGGAAGAGGGGAGCCACGTTCCCGCGGGAACGTGGCAGCGACTGGCGTGCGACGCGAGCCGGGTGGTGATGCGGCACGACGCGGAGGGGCAGATCGTGGAGGTCGGAGCCCGGACGCGCACGGTTCCCCCGGCGCTGCGGCGGGCGCTGCAGCATCGAGACCGGAGCTGTCGCTTCCCGGGGTGCAACGCCCGGTTCGGCCAGGGGCATCACGTGCGCCACTGGGCGCAGGGCGGCCCGACGACGCTGTCGAACCTGGCGTTACTGTGTCGCCGCCATCACCGGGCGGTGCACGAGGAGGGCTATCAGCTCGAACGAATGCCCGACGGGGCGCTGCAGTTCCGCCGGCCGAACGGCTGGCTGCTGCCCGAGGTGCCGCCGCCGGCGGCGGTGCCGGCCGATCCGGTGGGGACGCTGCGGGCGCAGCACGCTGCACAGGGGCTCCGGGTCCATGCGCGGACGACATGCCCTGGGTGGCTGGGAGAGCGCCTGGACGTGGGCTGGGCGATCGACGTGCTGCATCCGCGGGCGACGCGAGCCGTCCGCTGACGTTGGGCTACTGAGCGCTCATGTCAGGACGGGACTACAGACAGGAATTGATGACGACGAAGAGTTCTTCTCTGACGTGCAGGAGAGGCTCGATTGGACAGAGCACCTTCGCCGACCGAAGATGAGAAAGAACACGGTTGGCTAACGCACGAAGAGTGTGTCGACTGGGTCAGGCTCCACCGGATCGGGTTTGCGGGCTGACGCTGCGGACACCGAAGCCTAACGTTCCACCCTTCCCGTCCCGTTGTGCGTATATCTCCATGAGGGCATGAGATGGACGCGGAGCGGGGGCTGATGGAGCGGGTGGCCAGGGGCGACCAGGGCGCGTTCGGCGACCTGGCCCAGCGCTATAGCGGCAAGCTGCTGGCGGTGGCCGGCCGGCTGCTCGGGTCGCGGGCCGACGCCGAGGACGCGGTGCAGCGCGCGTTCCTCCAGTGCTACGCGGGGGCCGGCGGCTACAACCCGCAGTGGGCCGTCTCCACCTGGCTGTACCGCATCCTCACCAATGTGTGCGTGGACGAGCTGCGCCGCCGGGCCACCCGCACGGCCTACGACGAGCGCTCGGCCGCCGGGCCGCTCTCGTCGAGCAACCACCGGCCGCCCGACGCCTATCTCGACCTGCACCGGGCGCTCGAGCGGGTGCCGCGCGAGGCGCGGGTGCTCCTGGCCCTGCGCTACGTGGACGGGCTCTCCTACGGGGAGCTGGCGCGGATCCGGGGCATCACGATCAATACCGTGAAGAGCCAGCTCGCGCGGGGCAAGGCCCTGCTGCGGGACGAGCTCGGCAAGCGAGGAGCAGGCCATGAATGACGGCAAGACGCAGGCGCAGGACCAGCTCGATCGGCTGCTGGCGGACTACTTCCGGCCGGAGACGGCCCCCGTCAGCCTGGGGCGCAAGATCGCGGCGGCGGCCCGGGAGTCCGAGACCGATCTGACGCGGCTCGAGGGGAAGCTGGCCATCGAGGCGACCCCGCGCGGGATCTCGCTCGTCCGCACCGGCCGGGCCGGGAAGCCGGCCACCGCGGCCGCGCGGCGGCTGACCGAGCAGGCGCGGGAGGAGATCCACGAGTACCTGCGGGGCCAGCGCGCCTTCTTCCGGGTGCCGGTGGATCTCGCCGCGGTGCCGGACTTCCAGCGTAAGGTCCTCGAGGCCGCCCGGCTCATCCCGTTCGGCGAGGCGCGCCCGTACGCGTGGATCGCGATGCGTATCGGGAATCCCCGCGCGGTGCGCGCGGTAGGGACCGCGCTCGGTCGCAACCCGGTGCCGCTCATCCTGCCCTGCCATCGCGTGTGGCGGAGCGACGGCGGCCTTGGCGGCTACATCTTCGGCGCGGCGGTGAAGGACGGGCTGGCCGCGCTCGAGCGCACCACGCCGGTGCTGGAGGGCTGCACGAGCACGCGCATCGTGTGCCGCGTGGGCTGCATCCACGGCCGGCACATGCGCCCGGACAATCGGGTGGTGTTCGCCTCGGTGGACGACGCGCGCTCGGTGGGGTACCGGCCGTGCAAAGTATGCCGGCCCGCGGCCTGAAGCCCGCCGTCTCCATCGCGGCGCGGCTCGAGCGGGTGGACTGGGCGGAGGTGGCCCGCGCTCTCGACGAGCGGGGCTGGGCCACCACGCCGCCGCTCCTCACCGCCGCGGAGTGCGCGGAGCTGATCCGCCTCTACCCCGAGGAGCGCCGCTTCCGCAGCCGCGTGGACATGGCGCGCTTCCGGTTCGGAGAAGGGGAGTACAAGTACTTCGCGAACCCGCTGCCACCTGTCGTCCTCGGGCTGCGCCGCCACGCCTATCCGCTCCTCGCGCCGATCGCGAGCGCCTGGGAGAAGACGCTTGGCAGCGAGCGGCGCTACCCGCCCGAGCTCGACGGCTTCCTCGCGGTCTGCGCCGAACACGGCCAGACCAAGCCCACCCCGCTGCTGCTGCGCTACGAGGCGGGCGGCTACAACTGCCTCCACCAGGATCTCTACGGCGACGTGGCCTTCCCGCTGCAGATGACCTGCCTGTTGAGCCGCCCCGCCCAGGATTTCACCGGCGGCGAGTTCCTGCTGGTCGAGCAGCGGCCGCGGGCGCAATCGACCGGCTCGGTGGTCCCCCTCGAGCGCGGCCAGATCGTGATCTTCGCCACCCGCCACCGCCCAGCCCGCGGCACTCGCGGCGCCTACCGCGTGACTCTCCGCCACGGAGTCAGCCGCGTGATCTCCGGCGAGCGCTACACGCTAGGCGTCATCTTCCACGACGCAAAGTAGGCCCCTCACCCTGCCCTCTCCCCAGAGGGGAGAGGGTGCATCGCAGGGATCCTCTCCCGACAGGGAGAGGGTGGATCGCACATACCCTCGCCCCCGGGAGGGGGAGAGGGCAGGGTGAGGGGGCGCTCAGATCTGCGGGCGGACGTCAGCGGCGAACGCCTCGTAGATGCTGATCATGTCGTCGAGGTCGCGGTAGCGCATCTCCAGCAGCATCGAGTCCACGCCGAGGTCGCGGAAGGCGATCAGGTCCGCGATCACCTGGTCGCGCGAGCCTTGCAAAGGCTTGCGGTCTGCGCCGAGCGGGGCGTCGCGCAGCGACAGGCCCGCGCGCACGCTGATCGTGACCTGGTCGAACGGGCGTTTCTGGCGCACGCATTCTTCCCGAAGCCGGGCGATGTCCGCCTTCAGGGCCTCGGGCGTGATGAAGGCGGCGTGCCAGCCGTCGCCGAGCTCGACGACGCGGCGGAGGGCGCGCGGGGTGTGCCCGCCGATCAGGATCGGGATGTCGCCGCGGGTGGGCTTGGGGAAGACGCCGATCTCGTCGAAGGAGAAGAACTCCCGTGGTGGGCGGCGCGAGCGTCGTGCCAGCAGGCGCGCATCACCGTGAGTGCCTCGTCGCTCCAGGCGCCGCGCCGGTCGTAGTTGCCGCCCAGCAGCTCGATCTCCTCGCGCATCCAGCCAACGCCCACCCCGAGGACCAGGCGGCCCTCCGAGAGATGGTCGATCGTGGCGGCCATCTTGGCGGCCAGGACCGGGTTCCGGTGCGGCAGCACCAGGATGCTGGTGCCGAGTTGTACGCGCTCGGTGACGCCCGCCACCAGGGCCAGCGTCGTGAGCGGCTCGAGGAACGGTACCTCGGGGGCGAGCGGGAACTTGCCGGTGGGGCTGTACGGATAGCGCGACGCGATCCGGTGCGGGATCACGACGTGATCGCTGGCCCACAGGGAATCGTAGCCGAGGGCCTCCATGCGCCGCGCGAAGGTGAGCACGCTGTGGCGCGTGCCGATGGGGCCGAACATGGGCAGGTGGCAGCCGATCTTCATCGGGCGCCGGAGGAGTAGACGATGCGGTCGCGCAGCTCGTCGCGCGCGATCATTTCCCCGAGACGCGAGCGCTGGATCTTGCCCGACGAGGTCTTGGGGATGGTGCTGGGCAGGACCAGGAGCACCCGGGCGGGGCGATGGCCCCGGCCCTCGCGGACGCGCTGGACGATCTCGCGGACCAGGCGAGAGTGCGCGTCCGCGTCGGCGGCCTGCTCGCGGACCTCGGCCACCACGTGCAGCCGCTGGGTGCCGGTGCGGGCGCTCTCCACGCCGACGGCCGCCGAGTAGCGCACGCCCGGCACGTGGTCCACGATCTCCTCGATGTCGGCGGGGATCACGTTCTCACCGCCCAGGATGATCACGTCCTTGAGCCGCCCGCTGACGTAGAGGAAGCCCTCCGCGTCGACGAAGCCGAGGTCGCCGGTGCGCAGCCAGCCGTCGGGCGAGAGGATGTTCCGGGTGGCCTCGGGATTGTTGTAGTAGCCCTGCATCACCCCGGGGCTCGCCACGCAGATCTCGCCCTCGACGCCCGCCTTGACCTCCTCCTCGCCGTCCATGATGCGCACGCGCACGCCGCGGCAGGGCTGGCCCACCGAGAGGAACCGGCCCGAGCTGTCCAGGCGGAGCGGCGTCCGCCGCGGCCAGATCGCCACCGCCAGGGTGGCCTCGGCCAGGCCGTAGCAGGGCGTGATGAGGTTCTGCGTGCCGAACTTCCGCTCGAAGGCCTCGATGGTGCTGAGGCGGACCGGCTCGGCGCCGGAGAGCGCCTGCTTGAGCGAGGAGAGATCGAGGCCGGTGGTGTCGTGGATATTGCGCACGCAGTTGCGATAGCCGAAGTCGGGCGAGACCGTGAAGGTGGCGCCGACCCGGCTGACCAGCTCGAGCCACACGCGCGGGTTCTTGAGATCGGGTGGCAGGAGGTGGAGCGGTGCCCCGCTCCAGGGTGGGGTGAACGCGCAGCCGATCAGCCCCATGTCGTGGTAGAGCGGCAGCCACGAGACGACCACGTCGTCGCGGGTGAGCTGCGCGGCTTCCGCCATGAACTCGACGGTGCGCACCACGTTGGCGTGGCTCAGCACGACCCCGCGCGGCTGGCCGGTGCTGCCCGAGGTGTACTGGATGAAGGCCACGTCGTCGGCGGACGCGGTCGGGAAGGGTGGCGCGGGATCGTCCACCTCGAGATCGCTCGGCTCCAGCACGTGCCGGATATTGGGCGCGGCCGCCTGGGATTCCTCCACGCCCGTGCGGAACCAGCCGATGGTGGCCACCGCCTTCGCTTCCGAGTCGCGGAAGACGTTGGCGGTCGCCTCCACCCCGAGGGTGGGGTAGATCGGCACCGGCACCGCGCCCAGACGGAGGGCCCCGAAGAAGGTGTAGAAGAACTCGGCGCAGGTGGGGTAGATGAGGCAGACTTTGTCGCCGCGGTCGATGCCGGCGCGCCGCAGCCCGGCCGCGTAGCGCGCGCTCTCCCGCCAGAGACGCCCGTACGGCACCGCCTCGTCGAAGAGGTGGAAGTACGGGGTGTCAGGATCCTGGGCGGCCCTGCCCCCCATCAGCTCGGTCAGGGTGGCCGGGATGGGTGCTCCTGGCTTCACGGGCGTGATTCTAGCGAAAGCGCCCGGATCGGGGAAGTATTTCGCTAGCGGTCGAGGGCGATGAGGTCGAAGGTCTCGGCGCAGGCGTAGCCCTTGGGCTTGCCGAGCTCGGCGCCGCGCTCGCGGACCCGCCGCTCCACCGCCGCGAAGTCCTTGAACTGGCTCGCGTGGCAGGCCAGCGCCTTGATCTTGAGATCGATCGTGTCGGAGATGTCCACGACCAGCTCGGGGTTCTCCCACCACATCAGGTAGACCTCGCGGACCTTGTGCGGCTCGAGTCCCTGCGCGAGCAGCTCCGGGAACGCCATGTGATCGCGGGCGAGCGGGTAGACGCAGTCGAGCGCGATGCCCGCCACCGTGCGGTGATCCCGGTGCGAGGCGCCCAGGTTCTTGGTGCGGTGCGGGTTCTGGATGATGAGGCGATCCGGGCGGTGGCGCCGGATCGCGGCGGTGACCGCCCGGCGCGACTCGCGCGTGTCCTCGACCTCGCAGTCCGGGAAGCCCAGGAAGTCCACCGTCTCCACCCCGAGCACCCGCGCCGCGTTGCGCTGCTCCTCCTCGCGGATCCGGACCAGGCGCTCGGGCGTCATGCTCCGGTCGCCCGAGCCCTTGTTGCCGTTGGTGACGATGCAGTAGGAGACGTGCAGGCCGTCGCGCACGAGCTTGGCGACGGTGCCCCCGGCGCCGAACTCGGAGTCGTCGGGGTGGGCGGTGACCACCAGCACGCGCTGAATCGGGGCTTTCTGCGACGCATCGGGCATGGAGAAGACTCCTTTCGTGCTCGCTATCTTACCATCCCGCTATAATGCGGCCGGTGACCACGCGGACCACCGGTGTCCTCCTGCTCGCGTTCCTGCTCGCGGGCTTCCTCCTCCTCGGCGCGCTGCCCAACCAGGTGGCGGGCATCCGCGTGGCCGGGCTCTCGCTGCTCTGGTGGTACGGTGGGGTGCTCGCGCCGGTGATGGCCGTGCTCGTCGCGATCCGCTGGCTCGCCGAGCCGCTGCCCGCCCCGTCGTCGCGCGAATGACCTCGGTCGCGCGCATCCTGGCCGTGTGGCTCACGCCGGCGATGATGCTGGCGGTGCCGGCGGCCCTCGCCGCGCGCGGGCCCGACGGCCTCTGGCTCGGCCTCGTGGTGACCCTGGCGCCCCTCATCGTGCTGGGGTGGGGCCCCGGCCGCCCGGCGCCGGGCGACGACCCCAGGCCTGGCGAGACGCTCTTCCCCGTCGTCACGCTGCTCGTCACGGTCGGCGTGCTGCTCTGGGCGAACATCGCCCTGGCGGGCGACGTGGCGGCCTGGCTCGGCGCGCGCCGCTGGCAGGGCATCGTGATCACCGCGGCGGCCGGCTGGCTGTTGACGGCCTGGCGGCCGCTACGCCGGACGGCGCCGCTGCTAGTCGCGCTCGCGTTCGTAGCCGCGGTGGTGGTGCTGCTGCAGCTCGCCTGGGCGCTCGCGCTCGGGCCCATCGCGGCGTGGGATCGCGTGGCCACCCAGCCCGCCTTCCGGTTCCCGCCCTCGAGCCCCTGGGTGATCAGCGGACGCGACCTCGGCGTGGTCCGCGGCGGCGCGCGGCTCGTCTTCGACGAGGTGCATCGCCTCACCGCGCCCGCCGGGGGCGTGCTGCGCGCGCGCACCCTGGACGGCGTCCGCCTCGCCGAGATCGAATGGACGCTGGCGCCCGGGCAGACCGTGACGCTGCGCGCGGGTGACGAGATCGCGCGCGGCTCGACGCTGCGGCTGCGGTTCGAGGCCGACAAGCGGGTCCCCGGGGCCCCGGCGTCGGGCATGGTCTGGGCCGACGGCCGGCCCCGCCGCTGGCTTGAGCGCGTCGGCCTGGCCGTCACGCTGGTGGCCGGCGCGGCCGCGCTGCTGCGGGCGGGCCTCTCGGTGCGCCTCTCGGGCGACGGCGTGGGCTTCGCGGCGGGCGGGCTGCTGCTCGCCTTCGTGTGGGCGCAGGCCTGGGCGGTCTACGCGATGATCCAGGCGCCCGATCTCTTCCTCGGCGGGATCACGCTCGAGCGGCTGCTCGAGCTGCCCGCGCACGCGCTCTTCGCCGAGCCCTGGCGCCGGACGCTCCAGGCGCTGCTGCTCGCCGCCGGCCTCGCCGCGTTCCTCGCCTCGAGCCTCGCGCTGCGCGAGCGGCTGGGCGCGCTCGACTCCACCGGGGGCGGGGAGATCGGTCACGATCCGGGTCTCTGGGCCGGCCTCTTCGGCGGGGCCGCGCTCGCGAGCCTGTGGCCCGTCGATCCCTGGGCGCTGAGCCTGCTCGCCCTGGGCGGCGCCGGCTGCGCGCTCGGACCGGCCGCCCTCTGGCCGCCCCGCCAGGGCCGGACCGCCGCCACCGCCGGGGTGGTCGGGCTGATCGTGTTCGGCGGGCTGGCCGCGGCCCAGCTTCGCGGCTCGGGCGGCGGGCTGCTGGGCGCCGCCATCGCCTATCCAGCCCTGGTGGCCGCGCCCGTCGGGGCCTTCGTGCTCTGGCTCGGCCGGCGCGTGCGGCCGTGACCGCGACCTCGCTGATCACGCCGACGAGCGCGGTCTGCCTCGCCATCTCGGGCGGCGTCCACGTCGTGGTCTACCTGCTCAATGCCACGCTGCCGCTGCACATGGTCGGCCTCGGGGGGAGCAAGACGCAGGTCGGCCTGCTCTTCGCGGTGTCCACGACCGTGTCGATGGTCCTCCGCCCGCTGGTCGGCGGGTGGGTGGATCGCTTCGGCGCTCGGCGCGTGATGCTGCCAGGGGTAGGGGTCCTGCTCGTGACCCTCCTGCTGCTCCCGTTAGCCGTGGCTCCCGCCGCGTATATTGCCCTGATGGCGGGCCTCGGCTGTGGCAATGGGGTGCTCGCCACCGCGGCAGGGGTGCTCGTGGCCCAGGCGAGCCCGGCGGCCCGGCGGGGAGAGGCGCTCAGCGTCTACTTCCTGGCCACCGCGCTCTCCTTCGCCGCCGGTCCCCCGCTCGGGCTGGCGCTCTACGGGCGGGGCGGCATCCGCCCCTGCTTCGTGGCCGCGCTGGGCCTCGGGGCGCTGATCGCGCTGCTCATCCTGACTCTCAGGTCACCGGCCCTCGAGCCCGCGCCACAGCAGGGGTTTCGCTGGTTCAGCCGGCGCGCGCTGCCGGCGGCCGCCACCGTGGTCTGCGTGAACATCGGCTACAGCTCCATCTACGCCTTCCTGCCTCTCTACGCGCTGGCCTCGGGGCTCGAGGGCAGCCTGGGCTGGTTCTACGTGCTCTTCGCCATCTGCATCATCACCGGCCGGCTCACCCTCCGGGGCCTGTCCGACCGGATCGGGAGGGCCCAGGTGATCGTGCCGGCGGTGGCGCTCACCACGCTGAGCTACCTCCTCCTCGCCCTGCCGCCACGGGTGCCGACGCTGGCGGCGGCCGCGATCATGCTCGGGGCCGGCGTGGCGATGTTCTATCCGACCCTCCTGGCGCTCCTGGTGGACCGCACGCCGGAGGCCGAGCGGGGCTCCGCCATGGGCACACTGTCCGGCTCCTTCGACCTCGGCAGCGTGCTCGGCTCGCTCCTGGTCGGGTTCACGGTGGAGCGGGTCTCCTTCGCGGCGGGATTTCACGCCGCCGCGGCCGGCGCCCTGGCCGGCCTCACGCTGTTCGTGCTGGCGGAGCGGCGCGCGGTTTTACGCCGATCGACGCTGGGGGTATGATGGAGCGTCCATGGCCAACGACCGGATCGTCGTCCGCGGAGCCCGCGAGCACAATCTCAAGGCCATCGATCTCGAGCTCCCCCGCGACCAGCTCGTGGTGATCACCGGGCTGTCCGGATCGGGCAAGTCCTCGCTCGCCTTCGACACCATCTATGCTGAAGGGCAGCGCCGTTATGTCGAGTCGCTCTCCGCCTACGCCCGCCAGTTCCTCGAGCAGATGGAGAAGCCGGACGTGGACTCGATCGAGGGGCTCTCACCCGCCATCTCGATCGAGCAGAAGACGACCTCCAAGAACCCGCGCTCGACGGTCGGCACCGTCACCGAGATCTACGACTACCTGCGGGTGCTCTTCGCGCGGGTCGGGATCCCGCACTGTCCCCAGTGCGGCAACGTGATCTCGGCCCAGACCGTCCAGCAGATGGTGGACCGGGTGATGACCCTGCCGGTGGGCAGCCGCATCGTGGTGCTCTCGCCCATCGTGCGCGGCCGCAAGGGCGAGTACCGCAAGCTCTTCTACGACCTGCGCCGGCAGGGCTACGTGCGGGTCCGGGTCAACGGGCAGCTTCGTGAGCTGACCGAGGACATCGAGCTGGCCAAGACCAAGAAGCACACCATCGAGGTGGTGGTGGACCGGCTGGTGGTGAAGGACAACCTGGGTGGCCGCCTGGCCGACTCGCTCGAGACCGCGCTGCGGCTGGCCGACGGGGTGGTGCAGGTGGAGGTGCCCGACGGCCCCTCCTTCCTCTTCTCGGAGCGGCTGGCCTGCGCCGCCTGCGGCATCTCCTTCCCGGAGGTGTCGCCGCGCATGTTCTCGTTCAACAACCCGTACGGCGCCTGCCCGGACTGCGGCGGCATCGGCACCCGCTACGAGATCGATCCCGAGCGGGTGGTGCCGGATCCCGCCAAGACCCTGGCCGGCGGCGCGCTCCTGCCGTGGGCGGGGCCGTCCGCGTCCGCGATCTTCAAGCAGACGCTGCGGGTGCTCGCGAAGCGCCACGGGTTCAGCCTCGACACCCCGTGGGCCAAGCTGCCGAAGAAGACCCGGGACATCATCCTGCACGGCGAGCCGGACGACGGCTTCGAGGGGGTGGTGAAGCTGCTCGATCGCCGCTACAAGGAGACGATGTCCGAGGACACCCGCAGCGAGGTCGAGCACTTCATGACCGAGCGGGACTGCCCGACCTGTGGCGGCTCCCGGCTGCGGCCGGAGACGCTCTCGGTCAAGATCGCGGGGCGGTCCATCGCCGACGTGGTGCGGTTCCCCATCAAGGCGGCGCGCCAGTTCTTCGACACGCTGACCCTGTCCGAGCGCGAGATGGCCATCGCGCGCCGGGTGCTCAAGGAGATCCGCGAGCGCCTCGGCTTCCTCGCCCAGGTCGGGCTCGACTACCTGACCCTGGACCGGCCCGCGGCGACGCTCGCGGGCGGGGAGGGCCAGCGCATCCGCCTCGCCACCCAGATCGGCTCGAGCCTGGTCGGCGTCCTCTACATCCTGGACGAGCCCTCCATCGGCCTGCACCAGCGGGACAACGGCCGGCTCCTCGACACGCTCAAGCGCCTGCGCGACCTCGGCAACACGGTGCTGGTGGTGGAGCACGACGAGGAGACCATGCGGGCCGCCGACTACGTGGTCGATCTCGGGCCCGGCGCGGGCGAGCTGGGCGGGCACGTGGTCGCGGTGGGCACGCCCGACGAAGTGATGGCGAACCCGGACTCGCTCACCGGACGGTTCCTGGCCGGGGTGGAGCGCATCGCGGTGCCCGCCGTCCGCCGGAAGGCCAACGGCAAGTTCGTGATCATCCACAACCCCCGCGAACACAACCTGAAGGGGATGAGCGTGAAGATCCCGCTCGGCACCTTCACCGCGATCACCGGGGTGTCGGGCTCCGGCAAGTCCACCCTGGTCAACGACATCCTCTATCGGGCGCTGGCCTCGATGCTCCACCGCGCGCAGGACCGGCCCGGCGCCCACGACCGGATCGAGGGCGCGCAGCATCTCGACAAGGTCATCGACATCGACCAGTCGCCGATCGGGCGCACGCCACGCTCCAATCCCGCGACCTACACCGGGGTGTTCACGCTGATCCGCACGCTGCTGGCGCGCACCCCGGACGCGCGGGTGCGCGGCTACCAGCCGGGCCGCTTCTCGTTCAACGTCAAGGGCGGGCGCTGCGAGGCATGCCAGGGCGGCGGGCTCGTGAAGATCGAGATGCACTTCCTGCCCGACGTCTACGTGACCTGCGAGGTCTGCCGCGGCAAGCGCTACAATCGCGAGACGCTCGAGGTGCGCTACAAGTCCAAGAACATCGCCGACATCCTGGACATGACGGTGGCGGAGGCGCTCGGCTTCTTCGAGCCGGTGCCCTCCATCAAGCAGAAGCTCCAGACTCTACATGATGTCGGGCTCGACTACATCCGGCTGGGCCAGGCGGCCACCACCCTGTCGGGGGGCGAGGCGCAGCGGGTGAAGCTGGCCACCGAGCTGAGCCGTCGCGCCACCGGCCGCACGCTCTACATCATGGACGAGCCCACCACCGGCCTGCACTTCGCGGACATCCGCCGCCTCTTGGAAGTTCTCAACCAGTTGGTGGATCAGGGCAATACGGTGGTGATCATCGAGCACAACATGGACGTCATCAAGACCGCGGACTGGGTCATCGACCTGGGGCCCGAGGGCGGCCACGAGGGCGGCCGGGTGATCGCCTCCGGCACGCCCGAGGACGTGGCCCGCCAGGACAAGTCCTTCACCGGCCAGTACCTGGCCCGGATGCTCGCGTGAGACGCACGAAGATCGTCTGCACGATCGGCCCCGCCAGCAGCCGGCCGGAGATGCTCGACCGGCTGGTGGCCGCGGGCATGGACGTGGCGCGGCTCAACTTCTCGCACGGCACGCACGCCGAGCACGCCGAGGTCATCCGGGCGATCCGGGCGGGGGAGGCAAGCTGGGGTCGCCCGATCACCATCCTCCAGGACCTCCAGGGGCCCAAGGTGCGCCTCGGGACCTTCGTGGGCGGGCAGGCCATGCTCACCCCGGGCGAGTCCTTCGTGCTGACCGCCCGCACCGTGAAGGGCACGGCCTCGCGGAGCTCGCTGAATCATCCCGAGTTCCTCGCCGCCCTGCGGCCGGGCGATGCCGTCTGGATGGACGACGGGATGATCCAGCTCGTGGTGGAGAAGGTGGAGGACGGCGAGGTCGAGTGCCAGGTCGTCTCGGGCGGGCCCGTCTCGGATCACAAGGGGGTGTCCTTCCCGCGGCTGCCGGTGCCGGTGTCGTGCCTGGCCGCGAAGGACCGCGAGGATCTGCGCTTCGGGATCGAGCAGGCCGTGGACTACGTGGCGATCTCCTTCGTCCGCTCCGCCGCCGACATCCAGGAAGTCCGCAAGTTCCTCCACGACCAGGGCGCCAATATGCCGATCGTGGCCAAGCTGGAGCGGGCGGAGATCGTGGCGAACCTCCAGGGGCTCCTGCCGCTCGTGGACGCGGTGATGGTGGCCCGTGGCGACCTCGGGGTGGAGGTGCCGCTCGAGGAGGTGCCGGTTATTCAAAAGGACGTGATTCGTCAGGCGAGGCTGGCCAAGGTGCCGGTGATCGTGGCTACCCAGATGCTCGAGTCCATGGTCACGCATTCGCGGCCCACCCGTGCCGAGGTGAGCGACGTGGCCACCGCCATCTTCGACGGCGCCGACGCCATCATGCTCTCCGCGGAGACGGCCACCGGCCAGTTCCCAGTCGAGACGGTGCAGATGATGGCGCGCATCGCCGAGCGCGCCGAGCGGGCCGCGCCGCTCGGCGCCGCGTCGCGGCCCAGGCCGGAGGCCTACGGCTTCCCGGAGGCGGTGGCGGAGGCGGCCTGCCAGGCGGCCCGGCTGCTCCATGCCAAGGTGATCGTGGCCTTCACCCAGTCCGGCTTCAGCGCGCGGCTCATCTCCCAGGATCGGCCCGAAGTGCCGATCATGGCGCTCACCCCGTACTCGGAGGTGCAGCGGCGGCTCGGCCTCTTCTGGGGCGTCTCCTCGCGGCTCGTGCACAAGGTGGAGACCACCGACGAGATGATCGAGGAAGTGGAGGCGACGCTGCTGGGCGACGGCACCGTGCGGAACGACGACGTGATCGTGATCATCTCGGGGGCGCCGATGTGGGTGACCGGCACCACCAACCTGCTCAAGCTTCACCGCGTGGGCGATCGCCGATAGCATCTCAACGCGTCGCGGTCGGTCGACGCGGGGCGGGGCCGGGCCGGGGAGCCCCCTCCCCGGGACACGCTGACTCGCGACCGGGTGACGCGGCACTGACGAGCCACGAGAGGGGACGTAGGCGACTTCGATAGCGCGCAGAAGACACGGTCCCGGGGAGGGGGCTCCCCGACCCGACCCCACTCCGCTACGGTCGGGCGTGACCGGCAGACGGCTGACGATTCCCACTACTGGAGAGTGACATGGGGTACGAGACGCTGCTGTATGAGGTGAAGGATGGGGTCGGCAGCATTACCCTGAACCGGCCGGATGCGTACAACGCGTTGAACCTGGCGCTGGGGCGGGATCTGTTTCATGCCGCGCTGGAGGCGGACGAGGACCGGGCGGTGCGGTGCATCGTGATCACCGGGGCCGGGAAGGCGTTCTGCGCGGGCGGGGACGTGAAGGACTTCGCGGACAACCCGGAGCGCATCGGCGTCCTGATCAAGGAGCTGACCACCTACCTGCACGGGGCGGTCTCGCGACTGGCCCGGACCATGAAGCCGGTGGTGATGGCGGTGAACGGGATCGCGGCGGGCGGGGGGATGAGCTTCGCCCTCGCGGGAGATCTGGTGGTGGCCGCGGAGTCGGCGAAGTTCACCATGGCCTACTCGCGGATCGCCGCCTCGCCGGACGGCTCCTCGTCCTATTTCCTGCCGCGCCTGATCGGACTGCGTCGCGCGCTGGAGCTGCACTACACCAACCGCGTGCTCTCGGCGCGGGAGGCGATGGAGTGGGGGCTGGTCAACCGCGTGCACCCGGACGCCGAGTTCCCCGGCGCGGTCGCCGCCCTGGCTCGCGAGCTGGCCCAGGGACCGACGCAGGCCTTCGGGCGCGCGAAGCTGCTGTTCCACCAGTCCACCCAGGAGAGCCTGGAAACGCAGATGGAGCTGGAGGCGCAGGCCATCGCGGCCAGCGGCCATACCGAGGACTTCCGCAACGGGGTGGTCGCGTTCGCCCGCAAGCAGCCGGTGACGTTCACGGGCCGCTAGGATCCGTGGGCCGGCTCGATCCGGGCGAGCTGGGCCGCCGGCTGGACGACATCCTCGCGGCCGGCGAGCGCATGATCCGCGGGGTGCCGGAGGCGGACCTGGACCCGCCGCTCCGCGACCTGGCCTTCCGCCTCTTCCGGCTCGGCCTGGGCTTCGCTGACGGCATGGACCTCGGCCGCTTTCCGGAAGACTGGCGGCTCGAGCCCGCCCCCGCCGATCTCCTGGACGGCGCGTCCGTGGCCCGCTACGGCGCCCTGGTGCGCGGCCGGCTGGCGGGCTGGTTCGAGGGCGCCGGCCCGCGGGAGTTCGCGCGCGTCATCGCGGTGCACGACGGGCCGCAGGCGGGGCACGAGCTGCTCGAGCGCGTGACCGGCGCGGCCGCGGAGCACCTGCGCGCCCTCCGCGACGGCCTCGCGCGCCGCGGGCTCGCCCCGCGGGAGCCGCTGCCCTGGTAGCCGCGTGACCGCGGCCTGCCCGCGCTGCGGATTCCTCCACGAGCCGGACGCTCGCTTCTGCGGGGGCTGTGGCCAGCCGATCCTGGCATCCGGGCCCGTCCGCTTCGCCTCGCCCGAAACCTACACGCCGCCGCACCTGGCCGAGAAGATCCGCACCTCGCGCGGGACGCTCGAGGGCGAGCGCAAGCAGGTCACGGTGCTGTTCGCCGACATGAAGGGCTCGCTGGAGCTCCTGGCCGACCGCGATCCGGAAGACGCGCGGCGGATGCTCGATCCGGTGCTGGGGGTGATGATGGAGGCGGTCCATCGCTACGAGGGCACCGTGAACCAGGTGCTCGGCGACGGGGTCATGGCCATCTTCGGCGCGCCGGTGGCCCACGAGAACCACGCGGTGCGCGCCGCCTACGCCGCGCTGCGGATGCACGAGGAGGTGCACCGGCTGGCCCGCGACCTGCGCCGCGCCGAGGGGGTGGACGTGCAGATCCGCGTCGGGCTCAACTCCGGCGAGGTGGTGGTGCGCGCCATCGACAACGACCTGCACATGGACTACAACGCGGTGGGCCAGACCACCTACCTGGCGGCCGCTGTTGCCGCTACTGCCAGATCGACCGGCTCGACGAGCACGGGCCCGGCCTCCCCCAGATGCCCCTGGCTCAGATGCACGAAGCCCAGCGTCATGACCCCGCCCGCCAGGCTCCACGGATGCTCGGGGGTCTCGGCGAGGGCCACGCCCTCGCGCTCGCGCGCCAGCGCCTCCGCGAAATCGCCGGTGTCGGCCAGCGACGCGGCGAGCCAGATGCGCGAAGCCACCGAGACGAGGCCCGCCATACCCCATCGCTCGCGACTCAGCCCGCCGTCCACCGCGGCCACCGCGCGGCCGAGATGCCGCTGCGCCGCGCGATAGTCCCCGAGCACGTGGTGGGCCTGGCCGAGCCCGAAGGCGGCGACGATCTGGAGCACGTCGTCGCGCAGGGCCCGGCCGGCCTCCTGCGCGCGCTCGGCCGCGCGGATGGCCGTGGCCTGCTCGCCCAGCGTGTAGTGCGACTGGGTGAGGTACGCGGAGACCCACCCGAGCCGGCGGCGGTCGCCGAGCGCCTCGGCCTGCCCGGCCGCGCGGGGCAGATGATCGAGGGTGCGGGTGAACTCGCCGAGCGGGGCGAGCGAGGCCCGCAGGTCGAAGACGAGATCGATGGCCGTCTCGAGGATCTCGAGCGCCTGCTCGAGGCCGACGGCCCGCGGGGGCCCGCCCTCGACCGGGGCATCGCGTTCTCCCGGGAGATGGATCTCACCGCGTGGCTGCCCATGCTGCTGTGCGCTCGCGGGGCGGCCCAGGTCCGGAGCGGGCGCGTGGGGGACGGCCTGCTCCTGCTCGAGGAAGGGGTGCACCGGGCGAGCGCGCTGCGCATCCTCAGCCGGCACGCGCTGCGCCTGGCCTGGCTCGCCGAAGGCTACTTGCTGGCCGGGCACGGGGACAGGGCCGCCGACGCGGCGGATCAGGCGCACCGGCTCGCGGCCGAGCACGCCGAGCAGGGGTACGCGGCGATGGCGGTGCGGATGCTGGGCGAGACCGCGGCGCGAGCCGGGCAGGGGACGCGCGCGGCGGAGCACTACGCCGACGCGCTGGCCCGGGCCCGCGCGCTCGAGATGCGCCCGCTGGAGGCGCTCTGCCGCCTCGGGCTGGGCGAGCTGGCGCGCGGCGCGGGGGACGGCACCGCGGCGAAAGAGCGACTCACCGAGGCGGTGGGCCTGCTCCGCGAGATGGACATGCGGTACTGGCTGCTCCAGGCCGAGTCCGCGCTGCGCGGCGTGTAGCGCCGGCTGTCTCCGGCCGGAGACACTTGCCGGGCCTTGGCCGGCTCGCTAGAGTGACCGCGTGGATACCGAGACGCGAGCCTACCTCGACGCCGCGCTGGCGGGCCTTAGCCAGGAGATCCGGGCAGGCACCGCGGAGACGGCCGCGCTGCGGCAGGAGCTGCGGGCGGAGACGGGAGCCTTGCGGGGGGAGCTGAGGGGGGAAACGGCAGCCCTGCGCGGAGAGACGGCTGAGCTGCGGCAGGAGCTGCGCGCGGAGACAGCCGAGTTGCGGCAGGAGCTGCGGGCGGAGACAGCCGAGTTGCGGCGGGAGATGAGGGAGACCGCCGAGGAGACCCGCCGTCACTTCGACGTGGTTGGCGAATCGATCCGCTCGGACGTGCGGGCGGTCGCGGAGGGCGTTGCGGCCAACTCGGAGGCGATCGAGCGCCTCGGCACGGGCCTGCGGGCGGAGATGGACTCGCGCTTCACCGCGTATCATGCGGTCGTCCGGGTGGCGCTCCAGGAGCTCCGGCGCGACATCCATGAGCGTGGGCCTCGCTGACCACTCTGAAGCCGTAGTCCGAGTAGCGCAGCGCTGGAGGCAGCGAGGAGCGATGCGCCACCGGGCTCCACGCGTCCTGATGCCGCCAGGCGCCACCCCGGGACACGCGGCGCGTTCCGGTCTCCGGCCCGCGCGGATTGAGTGAAGGCGATCGCGCGTAGTACGCCTCGTCCTCCCAGTCCAGACACCACTCGTGGCAGACGCCGGAGAGGGCGACCAGGCCGAGCGGGTTGGCGGGCGTGTCGGTCGGGCGGGGCGGCCGATCGAAGGACGCCGTCGGCGGCCGATCCTCGCCCCAGGGGAACCGTGCGTCCTCGAGGCCGGCCCGCGCGGCCTTCTCCCACTCGGCCTCGGTCGGGAGCCGGTAGGACACGCCCTCGCGATCGGCCAGCCACCGGCAGAAGCGCGTCGCGTCGAACCAGCTCACCCCGACCACGGGCTGGTCGGGGTCGTTGAAGCGTGGATCCTGCCACCAGGCGGGCGGCTCGCTCCCACCGTCCCCGAGGAAGACGGCGTACTCGCGATTGGTCACCGGCGCCCGGGCGATGGCGAATCGATCGAGCAAGACGCGATGCCGCGGCCGCTCGCCCGGATGGCCGTGCTCCCAGCCCATCCAGAACCAGCCGGCGGGGACCTCCACTAGGTCCGTGGGCACCAGGTCCATGGCGTCGAGTATAATCGGCGCCACCATGAACTTCGCGGATCGGATGTCGCGGCTCGGCACGGAATCGGCGTTCGAGGTCCTGGCGCGCGCGAAGGCCCTCGAGCGGCAGGGCAAGGAGATCATCCACCTCGAGATCGGTGAGCCGGACTTCGACACCCCGGCCCACATCCGCGAGGCGGCCAAGCGGGCCCTCGACGCCGGAGCGACCCACTACGGGCCGGCCGCCGGCCTCCCCGAGCTGCGGGAGGCCATCGTCAAGGACGTGGAGGGCACCCGCAGCATCCCGGTCGCCGCCGACGAGGTGGTGGTGACGCCGGGGGCCAAGCCCATCATGTACTTCGTGATCACCGCGCTCGTGAATCCCGGCGACGAGGTGGTCCATCCGAATCCCGGCTTCCCCATCTACGAATCCGTGATCAATTTCGTCGGCGGGAAACCGGTGCCGATCCCCCTGCGGGAAGAGAGCGGCTTCGGCTTCGACCTCGACGTGCTCGAGAAGAGCGTCTCCCGCAAGACCAAGCTGATCATCATCAACTCTCCCCAGAATCCGACCGGCGGCGTGCTGGAGGTCGAGCAGCTCGGCCGCATCGCGGAGATCGCGAAGACCTACCGCATCCCGGTGCTCTCCGACGAGATCTACAAGTCCTTCCTCTACGAGGGCGAGTTCGCCTCGATCACGCGCTTCCCGGGGATGAAGGACCTGGTCATCATCCTGGACGGCTTCTCGAAGTCGTTCGCGATGACCGGCTGGCGCCTCGGTTACGGGGTGATGCCGGTCGCCCTGGCCGAGCACGTGACGCGGCTGATGGTGAACTCCAACTCGTGCACCGCCTCGTTCACCCAGCTCGCGGGCATCGCGGCGCTGCAGGGCGACCAGACCCCGGTGATCGAGATGGTGGCCGAGTTCAAGCGGCGCCGCGACGTGCTGGTGGCGGGGCTGAACCGGTTGCCCGGTGTCTCCTGTCGCTCCCCGCGCGGGGCCTTCTACGTGTTCCCGAACATCAAGGCGCTCAAGCGGCCCTCGGTCGAGGTGGCGGAGACCCTGCTGCGGGAGTCGGGCGTGGCCGTGCTCGGCGGCTCCGCGTTCGGCGAGTACGGCGAGGGCTATCTGCGGCTCTCGTATGCCAGCGCCGAGGCCAATCTGAAGAAGGCGCTCGAGCGGATGGAGCCGGTGCTGGCGCGTCTGGCCGGCGCGTAGCCGATCCGCTCGGTGCCGACCGTCGCCGAGCTGATCGTCGAGGGCCTGCTGCGGGCCGAGGTCCCGCGGATCTTCGGCGTGCCGGGGGGCGGCTCCAATCTGGAAGTCCTGGAAGCCGCGCGGGCCCGCGGCCTGCCCTTCGTCCTCTGCCACCAGGAGTGGGCCGCCACCATCATGGCCGCGGTCACCGGTGAGCTCACGGGGCGGCCGGGCGCGGTGCTGTCCACGCTCGGCCCCGGGGTCACCGCGAGCGCCACCGGCCTCGCCCATGCGCAGCTCGATCGCTCGCCGCTCCTCTACATCAGCGACCGGCACCCGTCGGGCGTGCTCGCCTATGCCACCCACCAGTACGTGGACCACGCGGCGCACCTGGGCCCGATCGTGAAGGGCAGCGTGACGGTGACGCCGGACTCGGCCGGCCACTGGGTGGCCCACGCGGTCCAGCTCGCGCTCGCGGAGCCGCGCGGGCCCGTGCACCTGGATCTGCCTGCGGACGTCGCGGGGGCGCCCGCGGTGCCGGTGGCGACCACGGTGACGCCGCCGTCGGTGGCGGCGCCCGACGACGCTCTCGTGGAGCGGGCCGCCGAGATGATCCGGGGCGCGAAGCGGCCGCTCGTCATCGCGGGGCTCGGCTGCCGCGCCGCCGACGCGAAGTGGCTGCGGGCGTTCTGCGAGGCGCTGCCCGCGCCGGTGCTCACCACCTACAAGGCCAAGGGCGCGATCCCCGACCCACATCCGCTGGCGATGGGAATCTTCACCGGCGGGGCCCTGGAGGAACCGCTGGTGCGGCGGGCCGACCTGATCATCGCCTTCGGCCTCGATACGGTGGAGCTGATCCCGCGTCGCTGGTCCTACACCGCGCCGGTGCTGAGCCTCGCGCGCGGCCCGTCGACCGATCCGCGCCTGCGCGCGGTGGGCGGCGGCGCCTACTTCTCGCCCGCGCTCGAGGTGGTCGGCGACCTGGGCAC
>WNFB01000230.1_pt1 | contig 40411 bp, 34 predicted proteins | sample 5400501 | NCBI WGS metagenome assembly WNFB01 (sample SAMN13153341, study PRJNA577476) | soil metagenome | isolation source: 200 cm saprolite under Douglas fir tree site 2 hole 1 | place: USA:California | collected 2015-04-18 | reverse complement strand
AATGCCGTAACGCGTGCACGTGGAGCTCGGTTCCGCGGGCCAGGCCGTCAAACAGCCGCTTCATCGCGAGCTGAACGCCGCGAGGACTAAGCCTGCGGCCGTGCTGATTCACGAACACCGCCCGCGCGCCCGAGAATCGGCGATCGCGCTGCTGCAGATATTTCCGCAGCGCCGCCGTGGCGTGCGAGCCAACCGGCACGATGCGCTCTTTCTTGCCCTTGCCCCGCAGTTTGACCTGGTCGGACACGAGATCGACATCGGGATCATTCAGTCCCGCAAGCTCGGAAAGTCGCATCCCGGTCGAGTAAAACAGCTCGAGCATCGCGAGATCGCGCGTTTCGCGAAATCCACCCGCCGCCGCGCGCGCCGCGGCGTCGGCGAAGAGCATTTCCATCTCGGCGCGACTCAGGTACGCGGGTAACGTGCGCTCGAGCTTGGGAGTTCGCGCCGCCCGCGCGGGATTCACCTCGAGGCCGCGCGTCACGTTCAAGAAGCGGTAGAAGGTGCGCAGCGCGGACAGCGCGCGGGCCACGGAGCGCTTGGCCAGGCCGCGCCGCTGCTCCGCCGCCAGAAACCCGCGCACCGCCAACCGGTCCACGCCCGCCCAGCTCCATGCGCCCCCGCCGTAGTAGTCCTGGCAGAACGCCGCGAATGCGTCGAGGTCGCGCTGGTACGCCTTGACGGTATGGGGCGAGTCGTTGCGCTCCTTCGAGAGGAAGGTGACGAACTCCGTGATCTCTTTCATGCGGGGATCTCAACGCCCAGTTGCTGCGCAAATACCGTCATCTCTCTAAGCGCCCTCTCCGCCAACACTTCTTTTTTCTTGAACTTGTCCCGCACCGGGGGATCGAGCGGCTGCATGAGCCCGAAGTTGGCGTTCATCGGCTGAAAGCGGGCTGGATCAGTCTCCCGCAGGTATCGGTACAGCGCGCCGAGCATCGTCGTGGGTGGCGGCAAAACGGGTTCGTCGCCAGCGAGCAGCCGGGCGAGATTGATGCCCGCCAGCATGCCCGTGGCTGCCGATTCCGTGTATCCCTCGACGCCCGTGAGCTGTCCCGCGAAGAGCAGCTCCGCATCGTCTTTCGCTGAGAGGTGAGGCGTCAGCGCCGCCGGCGCATTCAGGTAGCTGTTGCGGTGAATGCTGCCGAAGCGCAGGAACTCCGCCTGTTCGAGCCCGGGGATCGTGCGGAAGATGCGCTGCTGCGCTCCGGTTTTCAGCCGTGTCTGGAAGCCAACGAGATTCCACATCTGCGCCGCGCGATCCTCTTGCCTAAGCTGAACAACGGCATATGACTCGCCGGGCAGACCGATGGGTTTCATCGGACCAAACCGGAGAGTCTCGACGCCCCGCTGCGCCATCTCTTCGACGGGCAGGCAGCCCTCGAAATACGGCACCTTGTCAAACTCGTGTCCCGGCACGTATTGCTCGCCCGCGATGAGCGCCGCGACGAATGCCTCGTATTGCTCTCGTGTGAACGGCGCGTTCCAGTAATCGTCTCCCCCGCCCTTGCCGTAGCGCGAGGCCTTGAAGAGCCTGCTGTAGTCGAGCGAATCGGCGGAGATGATGGGCGCGATGGCATCGTAGAACGCGAGCGACTGCAGGCCGAGGCGGCTCGCGATCGCGCCGGCAAGCGCGTCCGACGTCAGCGGGCCTGTCGCGACGATCCCGGGCGACGGCAGATCGCTGACTTCCCCTCGCACCAGCGTGATGTTCGGATGCGCCAGGACTCGGGTCTCGACGCCGGCAGCGAACGCGACACGATCGACCGCGAGCGCACTGCCACCCGGGATCCGCGCCTCGTCCGCCGCCTGCAGCACGATGCTGCCCCCCCCGAGCAGGCGCATCTCAGCTTTGAGCAACCCGTGCGCGTGAGTCGGTTCGACCGATTTGAACGTGTTGCTGCAGACGAGCTCAGCGAGGGCGTCGGTCTGGTGGGCCGGCGTCATCCGGACGGGGCGCATCTCGTGCAGCGTGACTCGGACGCCTCGCTCCGCGAGCGCCCAGGCAGCCTCGCAGCCGGCGAGGCCGCCGCCAACGACGACCGCCGTTACGACGCCACTTCCTCCGCTTCGGGGGCTGTTTCCTCGACTACGATCTGGTTCCCGCACTTGAGACACTTGCGTGTCGTTTCTCCCGTCGTCTTGGACTTGATCTCTTCCATCCCCACGAACCCGCAGCTCGGACAGGGGACGGCGACCGGCTTATTCCAGGTCGAATAATCGCAGTCCGGGTACCGCAGGCAACCGTAGAACGTCCGGCCGCGCTTGGTGCGCCGCTCGGCGAGATCGCCGACGCCGCACTTGGGGCACTTGATGCCGAGCGGCACCGGCTGGGTGTACTTGCACTTGGGATAGCGCGTGCACGCCAGGAACTCGCCGAAGCGTCCTGTCTTGATCACCATCGGCGCGCCGCACTCTTTGCAGATCTCGTCGGAGGGCCGATCGGGGACCTTGTCCTTCTTGATCGACCGCGAGTAGTCGCACTCCTTCGACGCGTATCGCGAACACGCGATGTACGGCCCGAAGCGGCCGCTCTTCACCTCGAGCGGAGCACCACACTTAGGGCACTTCTCGGTTGCGAGTCCGGACAGGTCGTGCACCTCGTGGATGATCTTGTTGATGTCCACGGCTTCCAGCGCGCGGTTGAAGGGTCCCCAGAATTCCCCCAGCACGGCCTGCCAGTCGAGGTCGCCTTCTTCGACCTTGTCCAGCTCGTTTTCCATATTTGCCGTGAACCCGACCTCGAAGACCTCGGGGAACGAGCGCTTCAACACCTTCCACACCGTTTCCCCCTGCGGCGTGGGCTGGAAGCGACGGTCCTTCGCAGTCGCATACCACCGCGTCCGCAACGTGGAAATGATGGCCGCATAGGTGGATGGGCGCCCTATCCCAAGGCGCTCCAATTCTTTCACCAGACTGGCTTCGCTGTAGCGCGGCGGTGGCTCTGTAAAGTGCTGGCTTGGCACCACTTGTTTGAGAGTCGCCCGGTCGCCCTCGGCGAGCTTCGGAATGGGCTGGAGGCTGTCCAGCGTCTTGGCGTCTTCGGGCTCGTGGGCTTCGTTGTACAGGGCGTGATAGCCGTCGAACAGGACGCGGGAGCCCGTGGCGCGGAAGAGGAACCGCCCGCCCGCCAGCTCGAAATCGACCTTGGTGGCTTCGTAGACCGCCGGCGTCATCTGGGACGCGAGGAAGCGCCGCCAAATGAGCTGGTAGAGCTTAAAGAGGTCGCGTTCCAGGTATTTCTTCAGATCGTCGGGTGTGAGACCTACTTCAGTCGGGCGAATCGCCTCGTGCGCATCCTGAACCTTCGAGCCCCGCCCGCCCTTGTAAACGTTCGGCTCGTCCGGCAGATAGCGCTTGTCGAATTGGGCGTTGATGTACTCGCGCGCCTGTTTGATCGCCGCATCCGACACGCGCACGGAGTCGGTGCGCATGTACGTGATGAGACCGACCGACCCCTGCTCACCCAGCTCCACACCTTCGTACAGCTTCTGGGCGGCGCGCATCGTGCGCCCCGCCGAAAAGCCAAGCTGCTTGGCCGCTTCCTGCTGCAGCGTGCTCGTCGTAAAGGGTGCCGGCGCTTTGCGGCGCCGCTCGCCGGTTGAGATCGAGGTGACCACGAACGGCAACTTCTCGACTTCGGCGACGATGTCGCGCGCTGCTTGTTCGGTTTTGATCTCGGGCTTATGGCCGTCGAGTTTCTGGAGCCGGGCCTGGAAGGGCTGGCCGTCCTTCTCCAGGTCGGCCGCCACCGTCCAGTATTCCTGCGGGACGAACTTCCGGATTTCCTCCTCGCGCTCGATGATCAGCCGCAGCGCGACCGTCTGCACGCGACCCGCCGACAGGCCGGTTTTGATGCTCTTCCAGAGCACCGGCGAGGCCTTGTAGCCGACCAGGCGGTCGAGGACGCGCCGCGCCTGCTGGGCGTCGACCTTGCGCTGATCGATGTCGAGGGGGTTGGACAGCGCCTCAGCGACCGCGTCCTTCGTGATCTCGTGAAACAGGACGCGGCGGATCTTGCCATTGCGGTTGCCGTTCAGCTGCGACGCCACGTGCCAGGCGATCGCCTCGCCTTCGCGGTCGGGGTCGGTCGCCAGCAGCACCCGATCGGCTGCCTTGGCCGCCTTCTTGATCTCGGCCAGGGTCTTCGCCTTTTCCTTAATAGTCACATACTTCGGCGTGAAGTTGTTCTCGACGTCGACGCCCAGCTCGCGCTTGGGCAGGTCGCGCAGATGCCCGATGGTCGCCTTGACCGTGTAGCCGCGGCCGAGGTACTTGCCGATCGTTTTCGCCTTTGTCGGGGACTCGACAATGACGAGTACGCCGCCCTTTGCAGGAGCGGCGTCGGTGACCTCGATCTCAGGCTCCGCCGGCTTCTTCTTGGGAGCGCGTTTCTTTTTCACGGTGTCTTCTTTATCAGTCACCTATCAACCTCGGTTCAACCGGAAAGGGCTTCGCATCTTTACCATCCAGCGCTCGCCTGCGCAAGCCGGACGACCTCTTCGGCCACTTTTTCCGCAGGCTTTGCCTCGGTCAGCACCGTGGCATCCGCTTTCGCATACAACGGATCGCGCGTCGTGAAGAGCTCGCGCATACGGGCCACCGGGTCATCACCCATCAAAACGGGGCGGGTTCCCGACTCCTCCGCGCGACCTGCTGCCACTTCGGCGCGCGCCTTCAGATAGACGAGATACCCGTGTGGTTTTGCGGCGTCCAGCGCACCTGGTTGCGCCGCCCACCCGCCCCCCGTCGCGATCACGGCCGGCTGATGGGCGAGTGCGGCGTCGACTTCTTTGCGCTCCATGTCCCGAAACACCGGCTCGCCTTTTTCGGCGAAGATCATGGCGATCGGTTTGCCCTCTTTGCGGATCAAGATAGTGTCGATGTCGACAAATCCCGCATGCAACCGCTCCGCGACGAGGCGACCGACCGTGGTCTTGCCGGCGCCCGGCAGTCCAATGAGCACGACGTGTTTCTTCACGACGCCGCTCCCCTGGGCGTGCGTGCGCGCACCTGCGCGAGATAGCCGTCCACGTTGCGTTTGAGCTCGCTCAACGCGTCCCCGCCGAATTTCTCGAGCAGCGCTTCCGTCAGGACGATCGCCAGCATCGCTTCCGCAATGACGCCCATCGCGGGGACAGCCGTCACATCCGAGCGCTCCGACTGCGCCTGCGCGGGACCGCCCGTCTTGAGGTCTATCGTTTTGAGCGGCGACATCAACGTGGAGATCGGCTTCATCGCGACGCGGACGACGAGCGGCTCCCCCGTCGTCATCCCGCCTTCGGTACCGCCCGCGCGGTTCGTCGCGCGCGCGAAGCCGGGCATGATTTCGTCGTGCACTTCCGAGCCCTTGCGGCGGGCCGCCTCGAATCCGAGCCCCAGCTCGACCCCCTTCACCGCGGGGATCGACATCAGCGCCTGCGCCAGGCGACCATCGAGCTTGGTGTCCCACGAAACGTGCGATCCGAGCCCCACCGGGACGCCCAGCGCGATCACCTCGACTATCCCGCCCAGCGTGTCGCCGGCGGCTTTCGCGGCGTCGATACGCCGGATCATCTCACCCTCGGCGTCACGATCGAGGCATCGGACCGGGCTCTGATCGGCGATTTCGTTGATATGCGCGGGTAGGGGCGCAGCATGCTGCGCCCCTACGTTCGCCACGACACCGCCCAGTTCCGCTACGTGCGATCCGATCTCGATGCCGAACTCCCGCAATAGACGTTTGCACACCGCCCCGCAGGCGACCCGCGCTACCGTCTCGCGCGCGCTGGCGCGCTCCAGGATATCGCGGGCGTCCGTGCGATCGTACTTGAGGGATCCGGCGAGGTCGGCGTGGCCCGGCCGCGGCCTGGTCACCTGGCGCCGGCGGCCTTGCGGATCGGGCGTCGCGTCTGCCTCGGGCGCCATGACGTCCTGCCAGTGCTCCCAATCGCGGTTCCAGATGAGCATGGCGATAGGGGAGCCCAGGGTTTCGCCGGCGCGCACGCCGGCGAGCCACTCGATGCGGTCCGACTCGATTTTCATGCGGGCGCCGCGGCCGTAGCCGCCCATGCGCCGCTTCAGCTCCGTGTCCACGTCGGCGGCCGAGACGGGGAGACCGGCGGGAATGCCTTCGAGGATCCCCACCAGGCCGCGGCCGTGCGACTCGCCTGCCGTCGTGAACCGGAATGTCATCCCTCACCCCCTGACCTGCTGCCAACCTCCTATAACAGCCGAGCCCGACGTGCGTCGGGCTCGCGTGTTTGCAACCCGGGCCCGCAGGCGCCCGGCCTCAGCGGATCGGCAGCGGCGGACCCCACATCGGCTTCGACGGGTTCGGGTTCGTGATCACGGGTAGCTGGATCATCACGACGCCCTTCGGCGTCACCCCGAAGAGCCATTGGCGCGTGTTGGTCTTGTTGCGCGCGACGCGCAGCGGCCCGATGATCGGATCGCGCACCACGATCGTGCCGACCTGATTAAAGAAGAAAGTATCCCAGACGTCAATGTTTCCGTCGGACCGCGCCGAGAACGCGATGCGGTCATTGGGGTTGCCGGTGCCACCGAAGGTGGGCGTCCCGGCGCTGCCCGCCAGGAAATTGTGATTGTAATTCATGTCCATCCCGAACGCGCCCAGCGGCGCCGGCACCGTGCCCTTGAGCTTCATCCCCTCGTCGAGGAAATAGATCGAATCGGCGCGGACCAGGTTCGTCGCGCCGTTGAAGTTCGTGGCGACCGAATGGATATTGACGCCGGTGTTGCTGATGAAGTCGCTGACGTCGATCGCGGGCGTCATGCCCCTATCGAGGTGATTCTCACCCGAATCGCTGGTGAGGCCCGAGCCGTTCGTGGGGCACCGAGCCGCCATCGGGTTATTGTGGATCAGTGGCGCCTTGGTCGTATATCCCACGACGCGGGCGAAGGCGGTCTTGATGTTGCCGCCCTCGCCGACGATGGCGTGGGTGAAGTTGCCGGAGTTGCGCACGTACGTCGAATCCCCCAGCCCGAACGTGGCGAGCTCGATCGTCACACCCGCGCAGGCCGTGAGCAGGACCTTTTGCTGGTTGTAGGGCCGCCCGCGCCGCAGCTCGATGCGCAGCGTGTCGCGGCTTGAGCTCGTCAGTGTGCTGTCCCCCGCGAGCTCCCAGAAGAAGTGGCCGAAGAGCTGCGTGGTGTCAGTCGTGTTGATCAACTTCTCCATCCGCAGTGTGGCCCTGCCGTTGAACGGCGAGGTGCTGCTCAGCGTGGGCGTCGTGGAATAGATCGCAAAGATCGAATCGGCGTGGCAATTCGACGTCCCGGACGTCACGCGGCAGACCGTGCCGACGTATTGCGGGCGATCGGAGACATCGTACACAATGATCTCCTCGCGCAGCGGCGACAGCAGCACCTTATAGGTCTCGATCAGGTAGTCGGGAAGATCCTGCCGCCAGGCCAGGCGGCGCACGCCCGCGCGCGCGTCGATGACCGACAGCTCCGTGCCGCCCGCATTCGCCACGACGATCGTGTCGCCGTAATTGCCCAGCGTGTCGCGCGGCCAGAGCGCGATGCCCCAGGGCACGGGGCCCGCCGTCGGAATGCCGGCGGCGACGAACGAGGTGTTCGCGACCTGGAAGATTTCGACGCGCCCGAGCGCCGGGTTCGTGAGATACAGGCTCGAGTCGTTGCCGTTGAAGATCGCGTCGGCGATCCGGCCGCCGAACGGCAGCGGGCGCGTGATACCGGCGACGACGAGGACCGTGTCGACCAGCCCCTGCGCAGACATCTGCAGCTGAGACGACGGGGCGATGCCACTGGTGCGCAGCGGCGCGCTCGGGATCAACGACGTGGAGTTGGTGAACGAGCAGTTCCGCGCCACGGCCCCATCGCAGGCGTAGCCTTTCACCACGATCGTGTGGGGGAGCGGCTGCAGCCCCTGTAATCCCAGCGAGAAATGGCGCGTGACATCGCTGAGGTTGCCGGCAGCCACATTCACGGTATCGAACTTCATGCGTATGCCGTTCGTATCCACCTCGAACCCGATCCACGATATGGCGCTCGGATCCTGCGCGCGGACGTGGACGGTGTCGTCCACTTCGACACGCGCAGCGATGCGATGGGCGACGGTCGGCGGTGTAATGTCGGTCGCGACCGATTGAATCTGGACGGTGACGACGTTCGAGAACCCGCGCCGCCCGGCGGAGTCCTCAGCGAACCCGACGACGTTGAACGTGCCACTCGATGGAATGACGACCACCGTGTCCTGGTACTCGACCGAGTCCGCCAGCGGCGGACTGAACATGCTCGAGTCCTTGGGCGGTGTCGTCGGATTGTTGACACTTGCGGGGGGCGACACCAAGAACCCGATCTTCCGAATGCCGCCCGTTTGAACGGCGATGACGTCGATCGGAATGCCCTTGCCCGTGGAGGCCAGCGCGCCCGGCGAGGGCAGCACCAGCCGCACGCGCAACGCCTGCACGTTCGACAGAAAGATGACGATCGAGTCTTTGGCGGCGTTGCCGGCGCCGTCGGTGGCGCGGCCGATGATCTTGATCAGACCGCCCGCGCCAGAGTTGGCCGGGAAGGTGATGGTGCGCGCGACGGTGTAGTTCTTGACTTGAGTGTTGAAGATGGTGTCGACGACGGCAATGAACCCGCCGCTGAACGTTAGGTTGATGTCTTGCAACGCTAAATTGTCCGACGCCTGGACGTTGAAGCGCAGCCCGCCGGCGATATCCTGCGTATCGCCCGCGGTGTTCGTGAGCTTGATGACCGGTGGTGTGGTGTCAAGCTGGATGCCGCCAAGTCTCCGCGACGTCTCGCAGGCGTAGACCGCGAGCGCGAGCGCGCCGATGCTCCACAGTGCAGTTCCGCGTCTGACCAGCCGCATGGCAACCCTCTCCCGCTTATCGGCCGCCGGAACTACTGTCCGCTGGGCGCGACCAGATCGTCGATGATGTGTGGCGTGATCAGAATCAGCAGATCACGCCGGATTTCCTGTTGCGACGTAAATCCGAACAGCTTGCCCAGAATCGGCAGATCTACAAGGAACGGAATTCCGGACTTCGTTACCGTGACCTCGGTCACCGTAAGTCCGCCAACTACGGCCGTTTCCCCGTCATTGACCAGGATTTGATTGTCCGCCTGCTGCGTCTGGAACGTGAATCCGATGTCCACCGCCGCCGGCTTGATGCTGGAGCGTTCGGCGTGCACTTCCATCAAGATCTGGCGGTTCGCCGTGACGTGCGGTGTCACGCGCAGGTTGATACCGGTCTGCTGGAACGAGACGGTGGCCCGGGGCACGGCGGTGCCGGTTCCGCCGCCGGTACTCACGGAGCTGACGTCGATGACCCGGATCGGGACACGGTCGCCGACGAGAATCTCCGCCTGCCGGTTGTCGAGCGTGCTGATCGTCGGCTCGGCCTGAATGTCGGCGAGCTCGACGCGTTGCAGCGCCTGCACGAAGGCCGTGAGATCGAAGTTGCCGATCGCGGTCGAGAAGATCAGGTCGAGCGCCGGGTTGATAACCTCCTGACTCGCGTTGCCGAGCGCCGACAGCGAGTTGCCGCCCAGGGAGACGATATTCTCGGTCGGCAAGAAGTTCTTCGTCGGCACGAGGGCGTTGGGCACGCCGGACCCCGTGGTGGACGCCGGCTGGGCGGAGCGTGGGTCGGGCCGCTGGACGAGCTTGTTGAAGAACTGCGTCGACGAGCCGAGATCGTATTTGACGCCGAGCTCCTCGACGTCGGTGCGATCCACGAAGATGATCTTTGCCTGGATCGAGACCTGCGGCGTGCGCTGGTCGAGACCCTTCACGAACTCCACCACCTCGTCGATCCGCGAGCTCACCTCGGTGATCACGAGCGAGTTGCTCGTCGAGTCGGCGACCGCTTGACCGCGCTTGGAAAGAATCGAGACGACCGACGGCACGAGCGAAGTCGCCTTCGCATAATTAACGCGTACCAGCCGCGTCGTGATCGGCACGGTGGAGTCGGCGCGCGCCAGGTCGACCTGACTCCGAACGTTGAGGATGCCGCCGGGCAGCGTCTTCACCGCCAGGCCTTGCGATTCCAACACGGCGTTCAGCGCGAGATCCCATGGCTGGTTCTTGATCTCGGCGGTGACGTTGCCTTTGACGTCCTTCCCCAGGATGATGGTGCGGCCGCTGAACGCCGCGAAGCCCGCGACGACGTCCTCGATGCTGGCGTTGTCCCACTGCACAGTGATGCGCGCGGCTTGTGACTGGGCCGCTTCAGAACGGTGCGCCGCGAGGTACTCCTCGATGGACAGGGGTGGCCCCAGCGACGGCGTGGTGACGCGGGCCGCTTGCTCCGGGCCGCCGGTGACCGGCGGTGCGACCTCACCCCGCTGCCCCCGCTCCGCGACGCGGACGGGGGAAGTGGGTGAAACCGTGCTGCTCGACCAGGCCGCAAAGCCGGTGCGCTCGGTGCCGATGCGCACGCGCACCTGGCCGGTGCCGCGCTCGACCTGATAGTCCTTGAGCGCGTCGAGATCGATCACCACGCGGACGACGTCGGGCTTGAACTGCGCGTAGCGCACGTTGCGGACGCCGCCGCGATTCAGGCCGTCGTACAGCGCGACCGGCGCGGTGAGGCGAGTGCCCTGCAGATCGATGACGAGCCGGGCGGGATTCGCGAGAGTGAAGTCCTGGATCACCGCGGCGCCTTGCAGGTCGATGACGATCTCGACCTTGCCCGTCGCCGGCAGCACACTGACCCCGCGGACTTCGCCGTCGCGGGCGTTCCGCCCGTCGACCGTCGTCCCCGCAAGGGCCCGGGGAGCGACGGCGACGAGCAGCGCCGCGAGGGAAAGAATGGCCTTCATGGCGTCTCCTCCTGCTTGGTGAGCGACACTGTTTCCTGCCGCTCGAACCCGAATTCCTGCACGGTGAATACGACCTCGCGGGGCCGGATCTGCGTAACCTTCAAGCGCCCGATGATGTCGCCCGTTTTCACCCGGTAGATGCGGCGATTGGTGATGTCACGCAGCACTGCCACGCTGCGCGACGCAAACCGCCCGTCGTAGACGACGGTCGTCAGCTTCAGATCGGAGATCAGCGGCCGCACGTCGCCGGACTTGAGCAGCGACATGAACGGATCGCGCCCGCCGCCTTCGTACGCGAACACCTCGCGCACCAGGGACACCGGCGTGCTCACCTGCTCCCGACGCACGCTGTCGGTCTGCTGGGCGGCCGCCCGGGCGGCCGGGGCCGCCAACGCCGCGAACGCGAGCACGAGGCTAGCTGCGCGCACGAGGGGCTCCCACCGCGGGCTTGGGTCCGGGCGGCGGCCCGGCCGACTTCACGAAGGTGCGAATCGAGAATTCGGCCAGCAGCAACGCGCCCGCCGTGTCGGCGAGCAGCTTCTGCGCGGCCGGTGTGGCAGCCGACAAGATGACGTCCTGCGGGACGACGATGCGCGGCAGCGACGCGATGTCGGCGAGATACTCGCCGATCTGGTCGTAATGGCCGAAGATCTCGAGCCGATAGCGGTAGGTGTCGAACGGCGAGCCGGGCTCGGGCGTGAGCGGCTGAATCTTGCCGATGGTGATGCCGCGTACTTTCGCCTTTGTCGAGATGTCATCGATCAGCGTCGGCACTTCGTTGCGCTCGGGCACCAGGCGCCGCATCAGCTCGAGCGAGCCCTGATACTCTTCCACCCGGCGGCGCAGATCCTCGATGCTGCCGCTCGCCAGGTCGGCCTTGGCAGCCGCGACGATCCGCTCCAGGCTGTCAGATTCCTGATTGGCCGTCGTCACCCTGGCGATGTCGGGCGTGTGCTTCTTGGTCCAGAAGAAGTAGCCCCCAGCCAGGGCGGTGAGAATGAGCAGCGCCATGATCTGACCGCGTTGGTCGGTCGGAAAACCGAGTGCCATGTGGCTACCTCAGCGACTGCACGAGCGGGACGGTACGGATATAAACCGAATCCGCGATCCGGTAGCTGACCGTCACCGTGAATGACGTGACGGGACGGTCGGCTTCGATCACCGTCTGCGAGCTGGCCGGCGTCACGTCGGTGAACCACGGCGACGCGGCGAGCTGTCGCAGGAACGTCGTGTAGGCCTGGATGTCGACCGTGCGTCCCTCGATCGCCACCCGCACCGAGGGGGCGCCGGTCGAGTCGCGCTCGACGGTGACGGGACCGTTGGGCTGCCCCTGGCCCGGCGCGAGGATGGCCGACGCGGTCCGCATCTGTGTGATCCAGGTGTAGGGCGGCAGCGCCTTCGTCGCCTGGTCGAGCACGTGCGGCCAGATGTAGCGATCGGCGTCGATCTGCCGGATCACGGTGATTTGGTAGAGCAGCGAATCGCGCACCTTCTCCGCCTGCCGCTTCTGCGCGATCACGATATCGTAGCGCCGCTTCTCGATGCGCACGTTGTCGAGTCGCGTCTCGGCCACCGCGAGGCGCGCGCGGTCGGTAATGAACAGCAACGCACCGCCACCACCGACCACCACCCACGCCGCGATCGCGCCGATCAACCACGGGTCCTTGACCTGCGCGATGAGTCCCTTGAAGTCGGGCATCGCGAGCTGAAAGCCCGCGCCCGCGGCCTTTTTCTTCTTGCCTGGGAGTAGGTTTATCTCAATCATGAGGCGCGCCTCAGCGCCAACCCGACCGCGAGCATGAGGAGCGGCGCGACCTCATCGACCGGTACCGTCTCGAAGACGTCGTCGCGCACCCGCAGGCGCTGCACCGGATTCGCCAGCTCGATCGGCACTTTCAGACGCGCGCCGAGCGCGTCGTTGAGACCGGGGATCCGGGCGCCACCGCCGGTCGTGTACACGCGCGACAGGCCGCCGGCCGAGCGCGACGCCGTCGCGAGAAATGCGGCCGCTCGCTCGACACCCGTCGCGATTTCTTCGCCACGGGCGCTGACGTACCCGGCCAGGTCCGCGTGCTGCGAGGTCCCCTGAATGACCTTCTCTGCTTCCTCGCTGGCGAGCCCCTTTTCGCGCTGCAAGTCTTCGCGGAAGCGCCGCGTCCCGACCGACAAGTCGCGGGTCAGGACCGGGATGCCGTCCTCGAGAATGTTCACGTTCGTCACTTCGTGACCGATGTTGACGAGTCCCACGACGCCCTGCATTGCGTCGGGGTGGTTCAGCTCGAAGGCGTTGTGGATTGCGAAAGCATCGACGTCGATCACGGAAGGATCGAGTCCGGCCTCGCCCAGGAGCCCCACGCGGCTCTCGACCAGCTCGCGTTTGGCCGCGACGAGGAGGACGTTCATCTGGAGGCCCTCGGCGGCTGGATCGAGGATCTGGAAATCGAGCTCCACGTTGGCCATATCGAACGGCACGTGCTGCTCGGCTTCCCAGCGGATCACCTCACGGGCGTCCGCCTCTTTCATGCGATCCATCTGGATTTTCTTGACGATCACGTCGCGGCCGCCGACGGCCGTGACGACCGATTTCCGCTTCACGCCGGCGGCCTCGAACAGACCCCGAATAGCCTCCGAAACCAGACCCGGGTCCATGACTTCGCCCTCGACGATCGCATCGGCGGCGACTTCGGTGGTCGCGACCTTCGTCAGTTCGGCTTCGCTGCCCCCGTGGTCGATGACCACGAGCTTGATGATGCCGGAGCCGATATCCAGCCCGACCGAGGTTTTTTTGCCACCCAGAAACCCAAAAAGGGCCATGTGTACCTTTTGGCCTAGAGACAAGAAGGGGCGAGGGCAAACTACAATAGGCCCCGCCCCTTATCCTGTCAAGCCTCGAATCGACTTGAGGCCGAAGCAACAACTGTTGTGGCTACTGCGACTTAGGCCACCTTAATAGAGCTGCGCCCAACCCCGTGAACGCATCATCGAAACCGGGCTAGTCGCCTGTAACACCGTGTTAATACTGCAGCTAGAGTAGTTCAGCGTCGCCTTACCGCTCAGGCTTTGGGTTGACAGGTCCGCGTTCTTCGCCATGACGCCACCCCAGAAATGCGCGTCGGTTGTGCCGCCACCGGCGGTCTTCAGGTCACCCTGGATGATCACGATGCCGAAGAACTGATACGAGCCCTGAATGATTAAGTCGCCGTCTACCAACAGGATACCCTGCCCCTGCGTGTTATTCAGGGTAATGGTCCCCGTGGCATGAATGATCGGGAAATAGCTGGCGCACGCGCCTAGCGGATTCTCACCGTCGCCCCAGTTGGTCAATACCGTCTTGTCGCAGACGCCGCCGGTCACAACGGGGGCAGTCGAGTAGTTCCCCGCAGGGACCACAATAGTGGCCCGCGCCGCGAGCTGGGCATACGTCGCCCCGCCGAACGTGGTGAATGTGCTGTTATTGACGGTCGGATCGTTCACGACTGGGGGATTCCCCTGGACCCCGGCGTTACCGCCAGTAGTGACGTTGCCGCCCTGATCCCGAACACCAGGCTGGGCAGGCCCCGCCGGATCGCAGCTGGTCCAGCCCGTGGGGATCTGGTCGGCGCCGTTGACGTCCGCATTGCCCGTCAGGTTCACCGTCCCCTGTGTCGTCAGCGACGCCTTGATGCCGAAATCGACGGGCGCAATCCGCGTAATCATCCCGATTCGCTGGCGCGCGCCGCCACCACCGGAGATAGCCCCGGCAGCGCTGGCCCGGTCTCGACCCGTCACATCGATGAGGAAGAGGTTCGGGCCGACCTTGTAGCTGTATCCGCCGTAGCTCCCCGTGCCGTTCGGTGCCGGCGTATTCGCAATCGCCACCGAGTCGCCGCCCGCGCACGGGCAGTACAGGGCCCGCTTATTCATCGTCGCCGGATCCCAGTTCAGCACCCGCTCCTGCGCGCCGGCTTCGGCAACGCCGAATGAGGTCTGTACGCGGCGCTGGTTTTCACCGACCCGCTGCTCCTGGGTCCCAGCAAAGAACGCTCCGGCGACCAGCGCCCCAATGACAACGAGCGCGAAGATCGCGACTGCGAGCGCCATGCCGCGCTCGTCCTGCAGGATCCGTTTCATGCCTCGCTCCTTCATGAGTTCCGGACGGCCCTAAAACCGCCGGTTATTTCGCAATGCCACACTGGTAAGCACACTGTCGACCTCGACCGCCCGCGCCGCCTGGCCGCCGCCGCGAACAGCCGCGGTGGTCCTGGCGCGGACCGTGATGTCGATCCGCGCGACCTGCGCGCGGACCGCTGTCACGTTGCCGTTGACGTCGAAGTACTGGAACGTCAAGCCGTTCGTGAGCACGGGTCCGATGAGCGGCTGCATCGCCTGACCGGACGGCTGAAATCCGACATACCACGACGTGTCGCCGGCCGGTTGGTAGAGTGAGTAGATCACGCGCTCGAACCCACGTACCGGTGCTCCGAGCGGGATCGCCCCAGCGACGTTGGCACCGAGTCCGAGCAGGTTGATATTCAGGAGCAGCCGCTGTCCGTTGGTGCCGTCACTGCAGTTCTGCCCATTGGGAGCGGCCGTGATCGAGCCCGTCGCCCAAAAGTCGTCGGTTCGGCTAGCCTGGTTACCGTCGTAATAGATCAAGACGGAATCCTTCACGTTGTCGATCCCCCGCGCGCCGAAGAACAGCGGCTGACCCGGTGCCCCGCCGCGAACCACGACCGAGACGGCGTTCAGCGCGCCGCCCAATGCCGGCAGATTGCAGGCAAACCCCAGCCAGCGCATCGCGCGAATGGAGATGCTGGTCGCCGACATCACGGCGATGTCGCCTTCCGATGCATCCAGCTCGCGGAACTCGGCCGGCAGAATCGTGCCGGCGGCCCGGATATTTTGCGACAGGTCGATGCGCTGCGTCTGTTCCATGTAGAGGCGCTGGTTGTTCACCAGCACGCGATACAAGGCGGCGCTCACCAGACCCAGCAGCACGAGCGCGACGAGCAGCTCGATCATCGTGAAACCGCGGCGGCCGCGGCTCATAGGAATGTGTTGCATGAAATCGTGGTCTCCGTAGAGTCACTGCGAGTTTTATCCTTTTCCGTCTTGTACACGCTCACGATTTTGAGCCGATAATTCAGATTCCCGGCATCGGTAAACGTCCAGGTGTTGGCCGATACCCAGTTCGAACCGCGGTACAAGGTGTCGCTGCCATTGATGCGCTGCACGTCAATACACGCCGCGACGCGCATGCGCTCGAGCCGGCGGGCCGCAAATGCCGAGGCCGCCGCGGACCGCTGCCCGCGGGCGATCATCCGCGTCACGAGCGCGGCCGTCGTCACCATGCCGAGCACACCGACGGTCAGCACGATGATCGCGATGATGATCTCGATGATCGTGAAACCTTGCCGGTTCTTGATGGTCTTCATTGCTTGCTCACTCTCCCCACCTCGTTGATGACGACCGAGTCGCTGTAATTCGGCCCGGTGACGTACACCGTGGTGGGCTGAAATACGGTCGAGATGCCGCGCGGATCGTACACGACCGATGCGGCAGTCGAACTCAGTGTCACGCTGAAATCATCGCCGACGAGCTTTTTGGTCCCCACCTGGACCGAGGCTGCCGGCGGGTTCACACCGCACGCCGACACCCAGATGCTGTCCACCGTGAGGTTGAGCGTCGCCGAGCAGCCGCGCTGAATCGCCGCGCCGCGCGCCGTCGCCGCCAACGTCGCGATCAGCGCCTTGGCGCTGCGGACGTTCTGCTTCTCGAGCCCATCGCGCAGCCGCGGGAAACCGATCGTCGCAATGATCCCGATGAGGATCACGACGACTATCATCTCGATCATGCTGAAGCCCTTCCGACCCATGGAACCCCCTGTTCAACGGCTCTCTAATACAGGTTCTATGCCGACGTGTAAGCGACTGAATGACAATCAGTTACGCTTGAGACGGGGCTCGCAAACTCCTGCAGAATGCTGCACTTATGCAGAATCTTGCATAGGCTAGGTGATGCCGTACCGGTCGATCTTGTAAAACAGTGTCCGCAAACTCACCCCCAGCCGTTGTGCGGCGGCGCGGCGGTTGCCGTCGCTCGCTTTCAAGGCATCGATGATCGCGCTGCGCTCCGCTGCTTCGACCACGGACCTGAGGGTTCCGTCCCCTGCGTCCTCACCCCCTGACCCCCGCTCCGTTCGGAGAGGGGGGACGATCTGAAAGTCCTGCTGCCCCAGGATCGGCTTTTCATTCAGCACCGCCGCGCGCTCGATTGCGTTCTCGAGCTCGCGGACATTTCCCGGCCACGGCTGTTGCTCGAGCCATGCGATCGCGTCGTCGCTGAGTGCGAGCGGACGGCCGAGTCGCTGCGCCAGCCGCGCGGCGAAGTGCCGGGAGAGCGGCGCGATGTCGTCTTCCCGCTCGCGCAGCGGCGGCAGCGCGATCGCCACGACATTGATGCGGTAGAACAGGTCCTCACGAAACCGTCCGGCGCGGACTTCTGCTTCGAGATCGCGCGCCGTGGCGGCGAGAACGCGCGCGTCCACGCGGCGCGTCTTCTGGTCGCCGACCCGGCGGATCTCGCTCTCCTGCAGCACGCGCAGCAGCTTGGCCTGCAAACCGAGCGGCAATTCGCCGATTTCGTCCAGGAGGATCGTACCGCCATTGGCCGACTCGAATAAACCCGTCTTGTCCGAGCTCGCACCGGTGAACGCGCCGCGCACGTGGCCGAACAGCTCGGACTCGAGCAACGACTCCGGAATGGCCGCGCAGTTGATGCCGACGAACGCCTTGCCCGCCCGGGGGCTGGCGCGATGAATCGCCCGGGCGATCACTTCCTTTCCGGTGCCGCTCTCGCCAGTGATCAGGACTGTGGTGCTGTGCTCAGCGACGCGCGCGACCAGATCGAGCGCCTGGCGCATAGGGGCGCTCTCGGCAATGAGCCCCCGCTCTGCCGGCCCGACCGCGAGCTGAGCCCTGAGGCTGGCGACCTCCTGCCGCAGCCGTTCCCGCTCCTCCGCTTTTCGGAGCGTGAGCACGACTTCGTCGGGGCGGAACGGCTTCGGGAGATAGTCGTACGCGCCTTCCTTCATCGCGGCGATCGCCGCATCCTCGCCGCCGTAGGCGCTCATGACGATGACGAGGCCGCTGCCGCCACGCTGGCGATAATTCCGCAGGAACGTCAATCCATCCATCTCAGGCATGCGCACATCGCAGAGCACGAGATCGAAGGGTTCGGCCGTTGCACGCTCGAGCCCTCGCCGGCCATCCCGCTCGGACGTCACGGCATAGCCGGCGTCCGTCAGGAGCAGGCCGAGACTCTGCCGCAGGCCCGGTTCGTCATCGACGATGAGAACCTTCTTCATCGCAGGACGGCGATGGGGAAGAACATTTTGAATGCCGCGCCCCCCTCTCGTGCCCCGTCCACCCAGACCACGCCTCCCATTTCGTGCACCGATCGCGCGACGATGGCGAGACCCAGACCCGTCCCGCGGCCTGGCTCCTTGGTGGTGTAGAACGGCTCGAAGATTTTCTCACGGTCTTCAGGGGCGACGCCAGGGCCCGAATCCGCCACGAACAGCAAGCTCCCCGGTTGTCCTGCTGCGAACTCCACGCGCCCCGGCCGCCTCTCGATGACGCGAGGAAACGCGGCATAACTGGGATCGCTGGCCCGTTTGGACAGCGCTTGCCCGGGCTCGTAAGCCCAGCGCCGGGCCCCGATGATGATCGACCCATCGGGCGGTGTGGCATCGACCGCATTCAAGAGCAGGTTTACGAGTGTCTGCTCGAGCACGTGCGCGCGGCCCATGATCTCCGGTACGTGCAGGCCGACATCAGACTCGGCGCGCACAGTTCGAAACGCGCCCTGCGCGCGGAGCAGCTCGAACGCTCCACGCACGATGCGGGCGGGATCCACCGGTAGCAACGGATCCTCCTGCGGTCGCGCATAGTCGAGCAGGCTGCGGACGATCCGGTCCAGGCGCTCGAGCTCACGCGATATGCCCTCAGTGACTTCCTGATCGGCGCCGCGGCGCCGCAGCACTTCCAGGTAGGTGCCCGCGGCTCCGAGCGGGTTGCCCACTTCGTGCGCGACTCCCGCCGCCAGCCGGCCGATGCTTGCCAGCTTCTCCGAGCGCACGAGCTGGCTTTGGGCGTCGAGCAGCCGGTCGGTCATGCGGTTCAACCGCTCCGCCAGGGTGGCGAAATCGCGAGTCGCGGCGTCGGGGGCGCGGGCCCCTAGATCACCATCCGCCACCGCGTCGGCGGTTTCCATGACCTGTGCCAGTGGCCGGAGCACCAGCCGGCTCACGAGCGAGCGGCCATACAACACGAAGATGGCGACCTCGAGGGCAACGAGAATCACGATGAACGCCACCCCACGCTCAGGGGCGATGGCGAGCGCGAGGAGCGATGTCGCCACGCCCACGAGCAGCGCGAAGGCGGCGAGGAACGTGAGGTAGAACAGCAGCTCCGTGCGGAGTGCCGGCTTGGCCATGGGGACCCAAGATAAGACCAAAAAAAGCAGCGGCGGGGTTTCCCCCGCCGCTCTGATGCGTCAGGCCAGAGGCCTTACGCGCACTTCGGCTCGCCTTCCTTGTTGGCAGGCGCCAGCGGAGTCGTACCCACGTAAATCGAGCAGGTCTTCGTGGTCGTGGTGTGGGTCACGTTAGCGGTCCAGCCGTTAGCCGTCACCGTGATGGTGGGGCCAACCACGCCGCTGGTCGTCGCGTAATTCGTACCCAGGTTGCTCGTGTACTTCACCGAGTCGGCGAAATACGCCTCTTCGGCCGTCACGAGGTTCCGCAGATCCGACTTCATCGAGGCGAGATACGCCTTTTCCTTCGTGTTCGCGAACTTCGGAATCGCGATCGCGGCCAGAATGCCGATGATCACGACCACGATCAGAAGCTCAATCAGTGTGAAACCCTTGCGGTTCATGCTTAAAACCCTCCCCCTGTATGGAACTGCGACATAGGCGCTCGAGTATTCCGCCCACTTCATAGGCACGAAGCATACCTTGGAATGGATCGCGAATGCTAAACACTGACAAATCATTTACTTACGTCAACTGGGTGCCGCTGCTTCACGGCTCTTGGGAACCCAAAGGCTGTGGCAATATGCGAATTCCCCCGCTAGAAGCCAAGAAAAAAGAATCGGCGGGGATCACTCCCCGCCGACTCTTTCCGTGCTCCAAGCCCGAGGCCTTACGCGCACTTCGGCTCGCCTTCCTTGTTGGCAGGCGCCAGCGGAGTCGAACCTACGTAAATCGAGCAGGTCTTCGTGGTCGTGGTGTGGGTCACGTTAGCGGTCCACCCGTCAGCCGTCACCGTAATGGTGGGGCCAACCACGCCGCTGGTCGTCGCATAGTTCGTCCCCAGATTGCTGGTGTACTTCACCGAGTCGGCGAAGTAGGCCTCTTCGGCCGTCACGAGGTTCCGGAGGTCCGACTTCATCGACGCGAGATATGCCTTCTCCTTCGTATTCGCGAACTTCGGAATCGCGATCGCGGCCAAAATGCCGATGATCACGACCACGATCAGAAGCTCGATCAGTGTGAAACCCTTGCGGTTCATCTGGACGACCTCCCCATTATGGAACTGCAGACACGGGCGACATTCTTCCGGATTGCGAACAAGCACGAATCATGCCTTAGACTGAGTGACTACGCGCAAGCAGAACTGCAGAAATAAGTTATCCGTTTAGCAGGGCCTTACTCATCCCCCCAAAAGCGCGAGAGAGTCCGGCTTTTTGCAAGTCGACAGGCCAGACGCAACAAGATAGTAAATTATTGCCGAAATTGGAGATACCAATTCTTTTCCCCTGCGAAACGTCTGCTCGCCGAATCCGCGATTGCGGCGGCCTGGATCCGGTGGCCGCGCGCCAATTCGAGCACAAACGCCGCGCGCAAGGTCATGCGCTTGCCCGCACTCAGGCGCTTCCCGCGATTCACTAGGGGGACTGCCGCCACGGTGTCACCGATCCCGATCAAGAAGATTGCGCGCGCGCCATCGAGGTATGGGTCTCCGGAGAAGAGCGAATCTGCCGTCTGATACTCACGCCTTGCTCCCGCGGTATCGCCGGTGCCGGCAAGGACGGCAGCCGCAGAACCGTGGGCCCGGTAGGACTCTGGATGATCCGCGAGCAACGTGAGCAGCTGCGAACGATTGTCTCGCCACGCCGGGAGACGGGCGGACGACCGCCATCCGCATCCGATCGCCACGATCGCCACGGCAAGGACCGCCGGCAGCGGACCGCGTCGCACCGCGAGCCAGGGCGCAGCCCAGCCGACGAACGCGGCGGGCAGAATCGCCGCGACATACAGGTTGCGCTCCGCCAGGATGACGCCGGACGAGAAGAAAAGGTTCGCGGTCGGCAGATATGAGAGAGCAGCAATACCAGCGGCAAACGAGATCGCCGGCGCACGGCGGCGGCACCGCAAGGCAAGCGTCGCAACGCCGACAATGACGACGAAGCCCAGCACCGCAGCACTCGAAATCCCGACACGATCAGGCAGCACCTGGGGGCCGTAATCGACCGACAGCGATGCGGGCCAGATCAGGAGTATCGCTGCGCGAAGTGCCGCGGGAAGCGCGATCGCGAGGCGTCCCCACGTTCCTCTTCCATAGAATACCGCGGCCGCGTCATTCTCTCCGACCCAGCCGACGGCGAGCCAGGCGGCGAGAAAGCCGATCGTTACGATCGCCAACGAGATCCAAAAGGCGCTGGGGTACCGTGGTTCGTCGGAATTGTGCAGCCACTTATCCAGCAGTATGACGACACCGGCAATGACACCGTGCTCTTTGCTGAACATGGCGAGCGCGGCACAGAGCACGGCAATGGCCCACTGACGGCGCCGCGCGGCGAGGACCGCGCCCAGAATGCCCACCGCCGCCAGCAGCTCGGCGCGGCCCACCAAACTCGCGACTGCCTCGACGTGTACTGGGTGCCATGCGAACACGAGACCGGCTGCGGCAGCGCCAAGTGTCGGGAGCCAGCGAGCGAGCAGCGTCACCAGGAGCACCGTCGCCAGGCCGTGCCACAACGCGTTCATGACGTGCACCCAACCCGGCCGGCCGCCGGATACTGTCCAATCGACCGCGTAGCTCAGAATCGTGACCGGCCGGTAGAGACCCGCACCGGTTGCGCGCGGCCAGTACGGATCGTCGAACGCCGCGAGCGCCGCACCGATCGAGTGCGCGGCCGGATTCGACACGATGATCGCCCGGTCGTCCTGCACGAAGCCGTAACGGACCGTCGGGAGATAGAGCGCGACGGCGGCGACGAAGACGAGCAGCAGCTCGCGTCTCATCGCATCCGCTTGAGGAGCGAATCGGCGACGGCGGAATCGCCGCGCGAGCGCGCGGCGAGTGCCTGTGTGCGATAGTAGCCCGGGCACCGGTAACAGAGCTGCTCGGCGCGAGCGAGCAGCGAGTCGGCGAGATGTGACTGCCCTAGTGTGAGCGCCGCATCCGCGCCGGCGATGAACAGGCTGGGATCACGATCGTAGGTACGGGCCGCGTGGCGCAGCGCCGCAAGCGCGCGCTCCGGTTGACGGTGGCTCTGGTAAATCGCCCCCATCCGCGCCGGGCCGCGGTAGGATGCCGGCGAGTCTTCGAGAATACTCCGCGTCACGCTGAAATCGTCATGCCACACGGGTGTTCGTAACGCTGTACGAACGCCGCCTGCCACGACGATCAGCGCCAGGGCGACACGAAGGCGCTGCACCGGCAGCCGCGCGAGTGCCGCGCCGGCCGCGAGCGCCAAGCCGACCGATGGCAGATACACCGTCCGTTCGGCGAGCAGGACGCCGGTCGAAAAGAGGAGGTTGGATACAGGAAGGAAGGCGATCGCGAGCCAGCCCAATCCATACGCTTCCGCACGACGCTGCCGGCGCCACGCCCTCACGAGCAGCACCGCCCACAGCACTAGGCACGCCAAGCCAATCGCGAATCGACCATCCAACAGCGACCGGACGATCGTGCGTTCCGCGGGCGAGTAGTCAGCGCGGAGGGTCAGCGGCAGCAGCAGCAGGCGCAGCACGTCGCCAAGGGCCGCGACCGCTGTGAGTCGGGCCGCGAACGCGCTCTCGCCCAGGAACACGGGTGCAGTCACCTGCAGCCGTGCGTAGGGGTGAAGGACGATGCCTCGGACGGCGAGGTAGGCTCCCGCGATGATGACCCAGCTCGCGGCGAATGCGAGCATCCGCCGGGATGGGGGGGGGGGCCGCGAAGGCAGGCCCACGATCCAGGCCCAGATGATCAGGGCGGGCGCAACGACCGCATTCTCCTTACTGAGCAAGCCCAAGACGAGCGCCGCCCCGCTCAGCAGCACGTCTTGTCGAACGACCGCCGCGTACACGGCGAGACACACGCCGGCGGCGGCCATCAGCTCGCCAAGTCCGATGACGTTGGCGACAGCCTCGACGTGCACGGGATGGACCGCAAAGATCAGCCCCGCCACGAGTGCGGTGGTCCAGTCCGACCAGCGCCGGGCCAGCGCCGCCACGATCGTCGCCGCTCCGGCGTGCCAGAGCACGTTCATCGCATGAAACCACGCAGGGTGGCCACGAGCGATGGCCCAATCCACCGCGAATGTCGCCAGTGGGAGGGGTCGATACATCTGGCCCCCCAGATCCGGCGGCCAGTACGGAGCGCCAAATGCACGCCAGGTGCCCTGCAGCGAGTGCACGAGCGGGTTCCACACGATGATGTAGAGGTCGTCCATCGCGAACCCGTTCCATAACGCCGGGAGATAGGGAACGAGCGCGCATAGAGCGACCGCGAGGTAGAGGCGGCGGTCCTTAGTGTCCACGGTTCACGGCAAAGAGCCAGCGCCCATCGGGCCAGCGGTAGATGGCTGTCAACAGTGACGGGTATGCCCCGATCAAGCCCCGCAACTCGATGGCCGACGGGGACGTCGCGCTTGCCAGCAGGACATGCGTCACGCCCATGCGCTCGAGATAGGCGCGATGCTCGGCCGGAGTCGGCCTGATCAACTCACGGCCGTGATAGCTCTCGAGATAGAGCGGGACGGACCGGCGACGGCTGTAGAGCCAGATGAGCGCCTCGTCGTCCGTCGCGACGACCGCAGAGTCTGGCAGATTCTGTACGACGGGAAGAAGCTCGGCGAAGTTGGCCGAGATGGCACGCGCTTGCGCGGCCCACCACCGGCCACTGAAGCCTTGAAACTCATAGTGGAGGTAACCTCCGGCGACCACACCGCAGAGTAACCCGACGGGAATCCGCGCGCGCGGCCATCGCCGCCAAAGCTCGACTGCTCCTACCGTCCACGTCAATGCAAGCCAGGGAAGGACAACCCAAATGAATCGGTCGGGTGGGTACGGCCAGACCGCCAGGATGATCGCATAGAAGACGAGTGCGAAGCCAATGGCGGAGCGACGCGCCAGCAGCGCGAGGCCGTACAGACCGACGCCGAGCGCCGCAGTGGCGAGACCGATGTACAACCAGCGGAGGGGAATCCAGCCAAGGGCGAGCACTTCCATCGGTCGCGAGAGATCACGGACATTGCCGGCGATGGCCGAAAGGCCCGCCTGGCTGAGCGGTGCGCTGTAGGTCCCATACACGAGCGCCAAGGCGGTATCGATCCCGTTCGCATGCGTCGCGACCCAGATGCCCCACGCCAGGGCGGCGACCACCGTGGGGAGCAGCAGCGCACGCCACACACACCATGGCGAGCGCCGCACGAGGAGAAAACAGAAGGCACCGGCTACGACCGCAATACCGATGGACCGAGTGAGCAGAGCCAGGGCGGCGGTGGTCCCCGCGATCCAGGCGGAGCTTGCCTCTGTCACCGAATCAGCCGTGATGATGGTGATGGCAAGCAACACGCCGAACAGCGGCTCGGCAAAGAGCACGCCTTGTGTTGCCAGCACGGGGATCGCGACGGCGGCGGCGAATACCACCGCGCCCGCGACCCAACGCGGAATCCTGGGCCCGAGCAGATCGGTCTTGGCGGCATGCCAGGTGATCAGCCCGACCGCACCGGCACTCAGGATGGCGTTGAGAATCTTCCCTGCGATCGCGGCAGCGTTTACCGAGAGCGCGCCGAAGAACGGCGCGAGCAGGATCGGGTAGAGTGGTGGGTAGTGCACCGCCGCGGGCATCCCGGGGAGATTGGGATGGACGTATCCGTGACCGGTCCCAAGCGCCGTCGCCAGGCCTGCGTACAGGCCGTCGTCGTAGAAGACTCCAACGAGCGCCTGATTGAGGGTGAGAATACCGACAGCCAGTGTCGCGGCCGCCGTGACGAGACCTGTCTTTACTTCGCTGGTAAGCGCCAAGCGTTGACGTTACGCGGGACAAGCAGGTTGTACCGGAGAATATGGAACAGTGCCGCGAACCCGTCGCGCCACGTGATCTTCTTTCCTTCCGCATACGTGCGGCCGCTGTAGGAGATCGGCATCTCCCAGATTCGCGCGCGGGCCTGCGCCAACCGCGCCGTGATTTCCACCTCGAAGCCGAAGCGGTTGGACGAAAGGGGCAGCCGCTTGATCAGGTCCGTGCGGACGAGTTTGTAGCAGGTCTCGAGGTCGGTCAGGTTCAGGTTGGTGAACATGTTCGACAACAGCGTCAGGAACCGGTTGCCGATGTAGTGCCAGAAGTAGAGCACGCGATGGGGGCCGCCCTGGAACCGCGATCCATAGACCGCGTCCGCCTGGCGCGCCCGGATGGGCCGCAGCAATGACGGCAGGTCCGCCGGGTCATATTCGAGGTCGGCATCCTGCACGACGATCGCGTCTCCGGTCGCCATCGCTATACCGCTGCGGATAGCGGCGCCTTTGCCCCGGTTCTTCTCGTGATGGATCACCCGGTCCACCACCCCCTTTTCGGCCAGCTTATCGAGGATCTCCCGCGTCCCGTCGGTCGACGCGTCGTTGACGGCGATGATTTCGAGGCGCAGGGCGACCTCGCGGATGCGGCGCAGCGCGATTTCGACCGTCGCCGCTTCGTTATACGCCGGCACGATCACGGTGAGCAACAGGTTGGGCGAGCGGCGCTCTTCCCGCATCACGCCGCCTCACCGATTGCGATGAGCGATTGCCCTACCCGCCAGGGAATCAGCCGCTCGAGCCGGAACAGCGGAACCAGCGCGTCGTACAGCTTGAGCGACGCCGCCGGAATCATCTGGCGACGCAATACCCGCCCGGCGAACCACCATCCGGGGACGCCCGCAAGATTGAAGTATTCGATGTGTGCCAGCTTGAAGCCCGTCGCTTCCAGCAGCGACGCGAGGCCGGCGCGCTTGTAGCGGCGGTGATGGCCGAGGGCTCTGTCGATGGTGCCGTACAACACGGGGAGAGCGGGCACGAGCAGGATCAAGCGGCCGGACGGCGCCAGCATCCGACGGATCGCCTGGAGGGCGGAGATGTCATCGTCGACGTGCTCGAGGACGTTGAGGCAGATGATCGTATCGAAGGACTGGCCGGCGAGCGTGCCGAGCTCGGTCGGCAAAACGAGGCGCGCCACGGCGATATTGCGGTGCCTCGCGAAGCGCGTGCCCAACCGGTCCAGGTACTCCTCCCGCGTGTCGGTGAGCACCAGCCGTTCGCAGTCGACAAGGAACGCCGACAGGTTGCCAATCCCGGATCCGATCTCCAAAACCCGGCGGCCCACCCAGCGGCGCAGGCGATCGAACATCCAGCGGTTGTAGCGCTCGGCGCCGGAGAGCTGCTCCAGCGTCTCGGCGCCGACGGGGTCACTGGGCGGCCGTTCGATTGCTATGGAGCTTCACTCGCCTCGGAGTCGGGCTTCTTCTCGCTCCCGTCGTAGCGACTGAGCTTGCGGTAGAGCGTGGACGGGTCGATGCCCAACACCTCGGCGGCACGGGTCTTATTGCCCCCTTCGCTCTGCAGCACCCACGTGATGTAGGCCTGCTCGATCACGTCGAGGGAGGGATTCTTGTGCGGCCGCTCCGCCACCAGCGGCTCCGCCTTGCGCTCGCTGACCCGATCAGGGATAGCCGAGCGCGGAATCATGTCGCCCTTGGTCAGGGTGACGGCCCGTTCCAGCGCATTCTCGAGCTCCCGCACGTTGCCGGGCCAGTCGTACGCCATGATGATCTCGAGGCCGTCGTCCGAAAGGGACTTGGGCTGCTCGTTACGCTCGACGGCGATGCGCTCCAGGAACGCTTTCACGAAGATCGGGATGTCGTCGCGGCGGTCGCGTAGCGGCGGTAAGGTGATATTGATGACGTTGAGCCGATAATAGAGGTCGCTGCGGAAGCGGCCGCGCTTGATGTCATCTTCCAGGTTACGGTTGGTGGCGGCGACGACGCGCACGTCCACCGGAATTGCTTCTGTGCCGCCCACCGGTATCGCTTCGCGCTCCTGGAGCACACGCAACAGCTTCACCTGTGTAGCGGGCGACATCTCCCCGATTTCGTCGAGGAAGAACGTCCCGCCGCGCGCGGCCGCGAACAGCCCTTGTTTGTCGCGCACCGCGCCGGTAAACGAGCCCTTCACGTGGCCGAACAACTCCGACTCGAGCAGGCTCTCCGGCAACGCGCCGCAGTTGAGCGACAGGAACAGTCCTTCGGCCCGCGCCGACAGCTCATGGAGGTAGCGGGCGATGACTTCCTTCCCCGTGCCTGACTCCCCCTGGATGAGCACGGTGCTCTCGGTGGGCGCCACCTGCTCGGCGAGACGCAGCACGTCGCTGAACAGCTTCGACTTGCCGAGCGGCTTGACCTGGCCGGAGCGCTCGCGGCGGCGGATTTCCTGCTTGAGCTGCTTGTTCTCCGCCCGCAGGCGACGGTGCTCGGCAGCACGGCGACAGATCGCCACCATGTCATCGTTGGAGAACGGCTTCTGTATATAGTAGAAAGCGCCTTCATTCACGGCCTGAATCGCGGTCTGCAGCGAAGCCTGGGCGGTCATCAGGATGACCGGAGTTTCGGGGTCCTGCCCGCGAACGGCCGAGAGGATCTCGATCCCGGTGACACCGGGCATCTTGAGATCGGTCAGGACGATGTCGGGCGCCGAGCCCTTGAGCTGCTCTAGCCCCGCCTTGCCCCCCTGCGCGGTCGTGATGTCGAAGCCCTCATTCTTCAGCAGGATGCGGAGGGTCTCGAGGATGCCCTGTTCGTCGTCGATGACGAGGATAGACGGTGCGGTAGCCATTATGCGGCTTCCTCCTTGCGACGAGCGGCGGGGAAGTAGACGGTGAACGTCGTTCCCTTGCCCGCTTTCGTGTCCACCAGCACAATCCCGCGATGCGCTTCGACTGCACGCTGCACGATGGCGAGTCCCAGCCCCGTGCCCCCAACGCGTCCGGTGGCGAACGGCTCGAACAAACGATTCTGCAGCTCGGACGGGATGCCGGGGCCGTTGTCGCTCACGCGCAGCGCCACCGGGTTATCGATCCCGGCCGCGCCGGGCAGCTCGTTCGCCGCCGCGCGGCCGGTGCGAACCGTCACCGCGGCCCGGGAACCGGCCGCCTGCACGGCATTGAGCACGAGGTTTGAAACGACGCGGTGCAGCAGGTCCTCGTCGCCCTCCATCGGCGTGGACCCACCCTCGAGCGTGATGTTCACGCCCGCCCCGCAATCGGGATGCTGGCGGACCAGCCGGATGGCCGCTTCCGCCACCTGGCGCAGATCCATGGGCCGGTATTCGGTGACACGCACGCGCGAGAAGTCGAGGAACTCCGACAGCAGCCGCGACAGCCGGTCACTTTCGCGAACGATCAAATTCGCGAGGAATTTCTCGTCTGGATTGGCGCGCGATGAGCGACCCAGCTGCTCGACCGAGCTGCGGATCGATGCCAGCGGATTCTTGATCTCGTGCGCCAGGCTCGACGACAGCTCCGCCACCGCCTCGAGTCGCTCGGCGCGCAGATGCAGCTCCTGCAGGCGCTTGGAGTCGGAGATGTCGGTGAAAATCGCGGAGACGCGAGGCCGCGCGCCGACGGGTCCATCGAGCGTCGTCGTCGTGACGCCGATCGGAAAGCTGTGATCGGGACGATGCACGGTGGCCTCGACGCGCATCAAGCGCACGCCGCGGCGCGCGGTAGACGTCACCGCAGCCCAGAACTCGGGCGCGAGGCGGGCGAACTCCGGCATCACGGAACGACCCAACCACTCCCGCGCCTTGAATCCCAAGATCTCTTCCGAGGCAGGGTTGGCGTACAGAAGGCGCCCGTCGGCGTCCACGGTGAGGACGCCAGTGCGGATGTTGCGCAGCACGTCGTCGGCCTCGAGCTGCACCTGGCGCACCTCCGCCGCGAGCGCTTCGCGCTCGGCGCCCATCACGTTCACCCGGGTCGCCACGTAGGCCGTCACCACCGCCACAAGGGCAAAAACGGTGAGCTGGATCCAGACACCCGCTGAGAAGGTCGCCGAGTGACCCCAGACTACGTCGGCGAAATACACGAGCCCGGCGAACAGCGTGACGAGACCAGCATTCGCCGGTGGCATCAGCAGCGCCGTGACCGCGATGAGTATGACGTAGAGGCTCGCGAGATCGCTGTCCGCGCCGCCGGTCATGTGTACGACTGCGGTGATCAGGAGGACGTCGAACAGCGCCTGGAGATAGAGGAACGTCGGCCCCGGCAGTCTGCGCCGAAAATGGGTGTGCCAGTACGAGGCGAGGGTGACCGCCGCTGCCGTCACGAGCATCAGCGAGGTGCCCAGGATGTCCAGTGGCGCGGCGACCCGGATCTTCAGGGCGGTGGTGATATAAATGGCGATCGCCAGGCACACTCGCCCGATATAGACGAGGCGGAGGAGCTCGAGGGCGGTCGGAACCGCGGACCCCCGAGATTTGACGCCGAGCCAGCGCATGGGGGGTCAGTATTGATGGCGCTCTGGCAAAATGCAAGAGACGACGGTCACAAAACGGATTTGCGGACTTGTGACTGGCTCCTACGGGACGATCAGCACCGCCACGATACCACCCAACCCATCTGGCACTGTGGCGACACCCGCGGGCACGACCCAGGTGCGACCATCGACGAGCAAGTTGAAGTGATGCAGCCCGCGGGCGAGGACGAAGGCACCCTCCCACATGTCCCCGCCGACGGAGCGCAGTTGGTGCGTCTGCCATCCGTCCCAGTCTCCGGCCATCGCGACTGCCTGGGCGCCGGGAAAGCGGAACCGAACGACCTGACTGTCCCCACGCACTTCGGCGACGAGGGGACGCAGCTGGTTTGCCGCCGCTGCTGCGCGCGGCGCGCGCGTCGAGCCGAGGCGCAGGCCGAAGCTGAAAAAGCCGCCGCGCGGGAATCCCTGATAGGGCTCACGCAGATAGCTACCGCCCCCGAGCTCGAGAGAAACCAGGCGTCCCGGGAACAGTTGGAGGAATGCGCTTCCGGCGCCGGTCGATCCGTACGCCGATGACAGCCGGGCGTCGGCGGACAGCGTTAGCGAGGCGGGACCGCGCTGCAGTGTGACACCGGCACCCGCGTCAGTAAACCAGGCGCCGAAGAATCGCGTTGGCTCCAGGGACAAGTTCCATTCGGAGCCGCCGCCTGGTCGCCACCAGGCGCGGGCGCGGGTGTGCAGCGCCACGAACGCCGCCGCTGCGTCGTTGGCGATCCTGCCGGTCGAGGGCCCAGCTCCCAGCGCAAAGCCCCACCGGCGCCTCGACCACAGCAGCTCCCCAACACCGTGGGCTGCAGCCGTCCACGAGCCGCCTGTGCGCGTCGTGCCTGTGAGGATCCCTTCGGCCCCGAGTCGCCACCGGCCGGCCAGGCGAGGCGTGACCCCCCAAAACTGCAGGCGGCCATTGCCCGCCCTTACGCCGCCGGGGAGCGACGCAAGGTAGCCCGAGGCTTGGATTATGAACGAGGGCGACGTGTACCCCACCGCGGGCGACAGCATGGCGGCCGTGAAGCTCGCCCCCGGGAACGTGTCCCGGCGCTCGGTGCGGACCGTGCCGACGCCGATCCGGAGGGTTGCCCGCGTTTGTGCGCGCGCTGGCGAGACAAGGATGCCCATCGCCAGCAGCAACAAGCTTCCAGAAACACGGGTAGGGGCGCGGCATGCCGCGCCCCTACACCACCGTTCAGACAGGTATACCACGACTCGTTACGGCTTGTGGCGCCCGATCTGCCTGACCTGCGCGGTACCAGGGGGGGGGGCCGGCGTGTCGTCCTGATTGACGTCTTCCTGTTCACCACCCTGATCGACTTGATCACCGACCTCGACATCGTTGTTCAAACCATCAGGTTCATCGACGCCTTCCTGGTCCAGCTCGCCATTCTCGACGTCGCCGTCATTATTCTCGCCATTGGCCTCATCTGGGCCTTCCTGACTATTGGCGACATCGATCTCGCTGGGCGCACCGACGACTTCGCCCTGGATCTGCATGGCGACACCGTGCGGCTTGGCCACACCGGCTGCCGGGTTGGGAGGTGGCGGCGCCTGCCCGACCAGCACTGACGGCAAAGCCAGCGCAGCGACTACCCCCAGAAGCTTGCGAAGCATTGTGCCTCCGTAGTGGGAAACGACTTCCGACCTCTAAAAGATGCTGCCCGGACCTCCAGGTAACGCTCGTTACCAACCCCCCCCGGGCGACTCTTTTAAGGTAGCACCGCTTGCCGGTGTCGCGCGTCACATCTAGCATGCTCGGATGATCCCCGGGCGAAAGGTAAGGGTGGATTCGAAGGACGCGGCGACGGACGGCGAGATAGTGCGGGCGGTGCTCGCGGGCGATGTCGAGCAGTACGCGGTGCTGGTCGAGCGCCATCGCGATCGCTTCGCGCGGTACGCGGTGCGTATGCTTGGCTCGCACGACGCGGCAGAAGACGCGGTCCAGGACGCGCTGGTCCGGGCGTTCGATCACCTGGCCGACTGCCGGGAGCCCGAAAAGTTCGCCGGATGGCTGTTTCTGATCCTGCGGAACCGCTGTTTCGCCGAGCACCGGCGATCCGAGCGGGAGGCGCGTATGCCGGAAGAGGCGGCTGGTGCGATTGCCGCGCCGGACCGCTCCGACGGTCCGATAGAACGACGGGAACGCGCCGGCGCACTGCAACGGGCGGTCGGGGAGCTGACACCCGAGCAGCGCGAAGTCCTGGTTCTGAAGCACGTGGAAGAGCTGCCGTACGAAGAGATAGCGCAGATCACAGGTGCCACGGTGGCCTCGCTCAAGATGCGGATGCACCGGGCGTATGATCGGCTCCGCGAACTGATGAAGGAGCATGTATGAAGAAGCCTTACCATAACCTCGTGAAGCGTCTCCTGGACGGTGAGCTTAGCCTCGCTGAGCTGCCGCCCGAATTGCGCGGCGAGGGCGAAGAGGCGCTGCGCCTGCTCGGCGCACTGGATCGGACGCCGGTCACGTTGTCTCGGGCAGTCAGCTCGCGCGTGATGGCGACGGTGCGGGAACGCACCCGGTCCCCAGCGCGGCGGGCGTGGCGGTGGCTCGTGACGCCGCGCAATGTCGAGGTGCGATTCCGCATCCGGCCCTGGCTGGTTGGCCCCGCTCTCGCCGCCGCAGCCGCCCTCGTCCTGGTGCTTGCGAGACCTCAGACGCCCGTCCCATCTGCGAACGTCGTCTTCGTCCGCTTCATGTTGCACGCGCCCGGCGCGAAGAGTGTAACGGTGGCGGGGACGTTCAATCAGTGGGACCAGAACGCTGCGCCGCTCATCCCCGCCGGCACGGACGGAGTGTGGACGACAACCCTCGCCCTCCCGGTGGGCCAGCATCAATACGCGTTCGTGGTCGACGGCCGACGCTGGGTTGCGGACCCGGCCGCCCCGGGAGTCGACGACGGGTTCGGACGTCGGAACAGCGTGGTTGCCGTCACGAGACAGGGAGCCCGGACGCTGTGAGCGCCCTCTGGATCACCGTCGCGATCGTCGCTGCCGCGGCGCCCCTGCCGACTCGCAGCGCCCTAGCGGCTCAGGATGTGGCGGCGCGTCTGGAAGGGCGTGCCCCCGCGCCCGTCGTCAGGGCCGTGCAGACAATTGCGCAGGACGCGGCGGCGCGGGGACTCCCGGTCGAGCCGTTGATCCAGAAAACTCTGGAGGGCAGTGCCAAGGGCGTGCCGGCCGAACGCGTGATCGCGGCAGTGCGGCTGCTCTCGGCGCGACTGGATGAGGCGCGGACCGCTTTGCGGGCCGGCGGGATTGCCGTGCCGAACACTGAAGCGCTCGAGGGAGGGGCCTACGCGCTCAGCGCGGGCCTCAGCGCCGACCAGGTACGTGATCTGGGGCGGGTGAGTCGACCCGTGTATGACCCGGCGCTCACCCTGCATATCGCGGCGACGCTCACTGCGTTGGGCGTGCCCGCATCCCAAGGCGTGCAACTGCTACAGCACATGATCCAGGCCGGGCGGACGCCCAACGACCTGCTCGATCTCCCCGGTGAGGTACAAGCCAGCATGGCGCGCGGCGCGAGCGCGGCCGAGGCGGCCGAGGCACTCGACATCGACGAGGGCGGCCTGGGCCAACACGGACATCAGGACGAGCAGGGAGAGCAGCGCGAGAACCGTCCCCACAGGCCCTGATCTTCGTTACTGCACCGCGTTGACCATGTCGAAGATCGGCAGGTACATCGCGACCACCATGCCGCCGACGATGACACCCAACACCACGATCATGATGGGCTCGAGCAGCGACAGCAGCGCGCTGACCGCGGCGTCCACTTCATCATCATAGAAGTCGGCGATCTTCGTCAGCATTTCGTCGAGGCCGCCGGTCTGCTCGCCGACGGCGATCATCGAGATCACCATGGGCGGGAAGACTTTCGATTTCTGCAGCGGCGCCGCGATCGTCTCACCGCCGGCGATCGACGCCCGTGACTCCATCACGGCGTTGTGAATCACCATGTTGCCGGCGGTACGGGCGGTAATCTCGAGACCGTCGAGAATCGACACGCCGGAGGAGATCAGCGTGCCGAGCGTGCGCGTAAAGCGGGACACTGCCGACTTCCGCAGCAGATCGCCGAGCACGGGCAGGCTCAGCAACAGTTTGTCGATCTGCAGCTTGCCGGCCGTCGTCTTGTTGTACCGGTTGACGGCGACCACGACGAAGATTCCGACGGCGATGATCGCCCACCAGAAATTCTTGAGGAGGTTGCTCATTCCGATCACGATCCGGGTCGGCAGCGGCAGCTGGAGCTGCACCGACGCGAACATGCTCTGGAACGTCGGGATCACGAAAATCAGCAGTGTCGCGATCGCGATTCCCGCGACCGAGAAGATCACCGCGGGGTAGATCATCGCGCCCTTCACTTTGCGCACGATGGAGTCGTTCTTCTCGAGGAACACGGCGAGGCGCAGCAAGATCGTATCGAGAATACCGCCCGCCTCGCCCGCCGCCACCATGTTGACGTAGAGATCAGTGAACGCTTTGGGGTGCTTGCGCAGCGCGTCGGCCAGCGTGTGGCCGCTTTCGACGTCGTACACCACCGCACGGGTCACATCCGCCAGGACCTTGTTCTCGGTCTGCTGCGACAGAATGTCGAGCGCTTGCACCAGCGGCAGGCCGGAGTTGATCATCGTCGCGAACTGCCGCGTGAAGATCACGACGTCGCGCGTCTTGATGCCGGCCTTGAAAAAGTCCGCCAGCCCACCGCCCTTCCCCTTGGCCTCGCGGACTTGCACGACGATCATGCGGTTCTTGCGCAGGTGCGCAATGACGTCGTCCCGCGAGGCAAGATCGATCTTGTCGCGGACCAAACCGCCCTTCAGGTTGCGTGCGGTATACTCGAATACCGGCATGGGTCAGGCTCCAGCCACGCCCTCAGCGGCGCATGGCGACTTTGGGTGAACCGGGCTGCGCGGGTGCGCCGGCAGCCGGGGTCTCTTTGTCCTCGGCCGGCGCTTCGCCGATCGAGCGCAGAAAATCGTTCGGTTTGGAGGTCACCCGGAGGCATTCATCCTTGGTGACCTCTCGGCCCATGTAGAGCTGGTAGAGCGCGTCGTTCAACGTCTGCATTCCGTATTTCTTGCCTGCCTGCATCGACGACTCGATCTGGTGAACCTTGTCGTCGCGTATCAAGGCGCGAATGGCGGGCGTGCAGATCATGATCTCGGCCGCCATCACGCGACCCCGCCCTTTGGCGCGCTGGAGCAGCGTCTGCGTCACCACACCCTCGAGCACGAACGCGAGCTGCGCGCGTACCTGAGACTGCTGGTGCGACGGGAAGACGTCGATGATACGATTGATCGACTCGGCGGCGCCGTTGGTGTGGAGCGTCGCGAACGCCAGGTGGCCGGTCTCGGCGATGGTGAGCGCCGCCTGGATCGTTTCGAGATCGCGCATTTCGCCGATCAGCACGACGTCGGGATCCTGGCGCAGAGCGTACTTGAGCGCCGCTTGAAAGCTGTTGGTGTCCGTCCCCACCTCGCGCTGGTTCACGATGCACGTCTGGTGCCGGTGGATGAACTCGATCGGGTCTTCCACCGTGATGATGTGGCCCTTCAGCTCCTTGTTGATCTTGTCGATCATCGCGGCGAGGGTGGTGCTCTTACCCGAGCCTGTCGGGCCGGTCACGAGGACCAACCCCCGGGGGCGGTCGGCGAGCTGCGCCACCACGTTCGGCAGGCCGAGCTCGTTGAAAGTCTTCACGTTGAATGGAATCTGCCGGATGACGACCGATACGCAGCCGCGCTGCTTGAACACGTTGCCGCGGAAACGCGCCAGGTTCTGAATGCCGAACGAAAAGTCCAGCTCACTCTCGGTCTCGAAGCGCTTCTTCTGGTTTTCGGTGAGCACCGAGTACGCGAGCGACAATGTGTCTTTGGGCGTCATGACGTCTTCGCTGGAGGCGCTCACGATATCGCCGTCCACGCGGAGCTTGGGCCGCTCGCCCGCCACGAGGTGGAGGTCGGAAGCGTCCTTCTCGATCATTTCCTCGAGCAGCGCTCGGAGGTTGATGGGCATGCTCCCTCTCCTTATCCGGCTGCGGTTTCTTTCACGACTTCTTCGAGCGTGGTGACGCCCTTCTTGACCTTCAGCATCCCGTCCATGCGCAGGGTCAACATGCCTTCTTTCACGGCGAGATCGCGCAGCTCTTCGGTCGACGCCCCCTTCAGGATCTCACGGCGCAGGGGGCTCGTCAGCGCCATCACCTCGTACAGTCCCTGCCGGCCGCGGTATCCCGTGCCGGCGCAGGTATCGCACCCTGCGCCCTTGAAGAACGGGCCTTCCTTCTTGTCGATGGCGAAGGCGTGCATCTCCTCGGGCGTGTATGCGTGCTCCTGCTTGCAGTCCTTGCAGATACGCCGCACCAGCCGCTGCGCGACGATCAAGTTGACGGCGCTCGCAACGTTGAACGGCTCGATGCCCATGTCCACCATGCGCGTGATGGTCGACGGCGCGTCGTTGGTGTGCAACGTCGACAGCACGAGGTGGCCCGTGAGCGCTGCCTTGATCGCGATCGAGCCCGTTTCGAGATCGCGGATCTCGCCGACCATGATGATGTTCGGGTCCTGGCGCAGGAACGCCTTCAGCGCCGCCGCGAACGTCATCCCAACCTCGTTCCGCACCAGCACCTGATTGATGCCCAGCAGGTTGTACTCGACCGGATCCTCGGCGGTCATGATGTTCACGTGGATCTGATTGATCCGCGACAGCGCCGAGTATAGCGTCGTCGTCTTGCCCGAGCCTGTGGGCCCCGTCACCAACACCATCCCGTAGGGATTGAGGATCGCCTTCAGGAGATCGGCCTCCGACCTCGGCTCGAAGCCGAAGGTCTTGAGGTCGAGGGTCAGGTTGCCTTTGTCGAGAATTCGCAGCACGATCTTCTCGCCGAACAGCACCGGCAGCGTCGAGACGCGGAAGTCGATGACGCGCGCGCCCATCTTCAACTTGATGCGCCCGTCCTGGGGCACACGCCGCTCGGCGATGTTGAGCTGCGCCATAATCTTGACGCGGGAGGTGAGCGCCGCCCGCATCTTGATCGGTGGCTTCATGACTTCCTGCAGTGCCCCGTCCACTCGATAGCGCACGCGCATCTCGTGCTCGAACGGCTCGATGTGGATGTCGGAGGCGCCGCGCTTCACGGCATCGGTGAGCAGTCCATTAATGAGCTTGACGACAGGCGCGTCGTCGGCCAGGTCCTGTGCCTTGACGTCCTCGTCTTCCTGATCCTCGACGACCTCCAGGTCGTCCTCCGCCTCCACGCTCTTGAGCAGGCTTTGGAGCTGGGCGTCGGACTGCTGGTAGTACCGATCGATCGCGTTCCTGAGGGTGTATTCGCCGGCGATGACCGGGAAAACGTCACAGCGCGTGATGAACTTGATGTCTTCGATCGCCGTGACGTTGTTAGGATCGGCAATGGCGACGGTCAGCGTCCGGCCTTCCCGCTTCAGGGGGAGGACCGTGTATTTGGTAGCGATGTCCGGGGGGATCAGCTTGAGGATCTTGGCGTCTACCTCGAAGCGCGACAGATCAACCGCCGGCATGCGGTACTGCCGGGCCAGCATCTTGCTGACCTCGGTTTCCTCTATGAACCCGAGCTTGACCAGGGTATAGCCGAGGCGCATCCCAGAGTTCTTCTGCTCCAGAAGGGCCTTTCTCAGCTGTTCGTGGGTGATCAGCCCCTCACGAACGAGGATCTCACCGAGTTTATCCTGGGCAGCTGCTGCGGTCGCCGTATGCAACTCGTTGAAAATGAAGGGACTAAAATGGGAGTTGGCGTTGAGCGGGTCAAGGTTTTGTGGCCGGAACCCCCGAAAAAGAGACGAAAGGGAGAATGGCGTCGAGCAGTTTCGGGCCGACGCCGGACACGCTATCCAGGCGGGCCAGACTGCCAAATGGACCGTGTTCCGTGCGCCACGCGACGATGCGCTGTGCTAACCCCGGACCGATCCGAGGCAGCCGTGTGATTTCGCTCACGTCGGCGCGATCGATATCGATGCGCTCACCGGGAAGAAGCGGACGGGAGAGTTGGGTCGCCCGTCTCGCGGTTTCGCGCAGGCCGCCTGGCTGCACGACCGCCGTGGATTGCAGTCGAACGTCGCCAGGAGGATCGCCAGGAGGGGGCGACAACACGTAGCGAACGGCACCGCCCGCGAGGGCGAGGAGAGCGAGCAGGAGAGCAGCGCGACGATCGTCCATGGGGCCAACTTACGCTGCTCACTCGTACGACCGACATCCAAAAAGCGCGGCAATGCAACTACTCGACGCATGTCCCGCCTTTATTGCCGCACCAATGCTACGGCAACATCACCAACGATCTGCAGCGATTCCGCGCTCACCTTGTCGATCGTGTCTTCCGTCGTGTGATGATAGGGGAAATCGAAGTCAATGACGTCGATAGCATGGATACCGGCGTGCTGCAGCGGGACGTGGTCGTCGATGAGGGTCTGACCCGCCCGGGGTATGAAAACCCGCGAATACCCCAGCTTATCCGCCGTCTGCCAGACGCGTTGCACGACCTCGGGCGCAGCCCCGAGGGAGTAGCCTTCCTGATAAAACTGCAAGTCCTTGTCCCCCACCATGTCGAACAGCACGGCGAACAACGTCGTGTAGCCCGGTGGCAGGTGCGTTGCGAAATAGCGCGCCCCGATGAGGGTCTCCATCGAATCGCTGAAGTCGCCGTAGTCTTCCCCGTCGACGAACAGCAAGTCTACACCGACGGTCGGCGGCGTAGCTTTGAGCGCGTCCGCTACACCGAGCAGCACCGCGACCCCTGAGGCGCCGTCGTTCGCTCCAGGAACCGGCATGTGCTGCTGACCCAGGTTCTGGCTTTTGTCCGCGAACGGCCGGGTGTCCCAGTGCGCCAGAAACAGGATGCGCTCGGTCGCCTGCGGACGAAACCGCGCGAAGAAATTGCGCAGGCGCAGGTTTGCTCCTTTGCTCGTGACCTGGCGGAACTCTTGCACCACGACCGTGTCGGCGCGGGCGCGCAGCGTGGACAGCAACCAGTCGCCCGTCTTCACATGGCCCGGCGTATTGGGAATCCGCGGGCCAAAGGCCATCTGCTGCTCGGCGTACGTGAACGCGGCATGGCCATTGAACTCTCGAGCGGTCTTCGAGCCACCACCGGCCCGAGCCTGACACGCCAGGAGCGCGGCGGTCAGTATCAGCGCGATTCGTCTGGCGCGCCTCATCGCAGCTGCCCCACGCTGGTCGACAGCTGCACGAACGCGGTAATCACAAACTGCGAGATCTTGCGGTTCGTTTGGCGCTCCTCGTTGAGAACGTAGGCCATCTGCAGTCCCGCGCTCATGTTGGTCGGAAGGTCGGTGTCCATGGTAAGCTGAGCCTGTGTCTGCCGGCTGTCCACGTAGGGCACGCATGTCTGCTGCCCGGCGCGGCGCAAACAGGTCGTATTGTCCGCCACGGAATACCCCGCCGTCGTACGGATGTTGGAACGCCAGCGCCCTCTGGTTGGAGGCCGGAACGAGAACGTCACCGTGGCGTTGTGCGCGTCCCGCACCGTCCGAAATAGATTTCCGGCGCTGAGCCGGTCCGACGTCGTCCGGGACAGATCGAACGTCGTGAAGACGCCGCCGACCCAGGTCAGGGATGCGGATGGGGTGAACGCTTTCTCGATCGTGCTGTTCACCGCGACACTCCCCGGAGCCCCGAATGTCGGCTGTTCGTTGATCGATTCCGCGCGCCGATATCCCACGCGGGCGTTGACGCTCGATAAGATCCGGCCGACGAGCTGCCGCGGCGTGAACGACCAGGTGATCGATCCATTGGGCCACTCCCGCAAGCGGCTGCGAATCGGCACCTGTTGGTCGCTTCGCAATGTCCAGATTGTGCCGCGCGTAAGCCGGTACGTGGCGTTGGCGCGCAGTCCCAGCGGCAGCACGGCGATCCCGCCGGTGGACAGCGTCGTGTTCTGCGTCGCCGACGTGGCGAGCGAGCCGTCCACCTGCCGGAAGGCGTCGAAGCGGCCCAGCGCCAGCTGGTAGCCTGAGGGGGGCGTCCCCGTCGCCCGGCTGAAGCTCGACCCCTGTTGCGCGCTGTACGTCACGTCGAGCCCCGTAATGTGGCCAAGCCAGCCCGCCACGCCGGACGAGTCGCCAAAGATCGCCTGCGCCAGGCGGCGCGTGTCCAGCTGCGCACCGGTCTCGAGCCGGCGCGCGTTGCTGAACGCCGCCGGAACGCGGAACTCGCCCGCGGTGTCGCCGACCGCTCGCGCCGGCTGGCGGGCATTGGGGTCGCGGGTGAACGCGAACGACGAGCCGACGGAAGCCCGCGGCCGGATCCAGGTCCCGACGCGGGGCGTGAGGGAGATCGACGTCGTGACCAGCCGTTGCGTCTCCAGACCGACGTCGCTGCCGAACAGGGACGCGCGCTGCTGGCGAATGACACGGCCCATCGTGGTCGAGTCGCCGTAATCGCGCAGATCTCGCGTGGATACGGCATCGACACCGAGCTGCATTCCGGTCAGCGGCGTGAGCTGCACGCCACCGGAGTTTTGCCACAGTCGTGTTTGAGAGACGGCCGGAGGCGCGGTGTCGCCCGCTTGCTGAATCGGCACGACGAACGTGAACCGTTCCGCATCACTGCCGACCAGCCCCGAGCGGAAATGGATGCGTGAAGGATTGAGTCGCAGCGCTTTCCCCGCCACCCGGATCGACGCCGGGTTCGGCGCCATCGTGTAGTCGAGAGTGAACCCGTAGCTCGATCCATTCGCTCGAGACAGCGAGGTGCGCGTCTCTCCGCTCGAGTACGATCCGAACAGCGACACCGGGTCCAGCAGC
>WNFB01000228.1_pt1 | contig 40606 bp, 42 predicted proteins | sample 5400501 | NCBI WGS metagenome assembly WNFB01 (sample SAMN13153341, study PRJNA577476) | soil metagenome | isolation source: 200 cm saprolite under Douglas fir tree site 2 hole 1 | place: USA:California | collected 2015-04-18 | reverse complement strand
GGTCGCCGGGTGGAGCGGGCGCTGGTCCTGCTGCACGGCTTCACCAATTGCCCGCAGCAGATGGACGCGCTCGGACGCCAGCTCTTCGAGCGGGGATGGAACGTCCTCATCCCGCGCTATCCGCGGCATGGTTACACGGACCGGCTCAACACCTCCATCGCCGAGCTGCGCATGGAGCACCTGGTCGCGCTCGCCAATCGGTCAGCGGAGGCGGGCGCCGCTCTGGGTGACCGATTGACCGTGGCGGGACTCTCGCTGGGCGGGATCCTGGCGGGCCTGGTGGCCCAGGCACGGGACGACGTCGAGCGCGCCGCGTTGATCGCCCCGATGCTCGGCCTCAAGCCGCTGCCGGGGCCCGCGCTGACCGGCCTCAGCCACCTCGCAACTCGGATGCCGAATTTCTACGTGTGGTGGAACAGGACGCTTCGGGACAGGCTTGGTCCACCCTACGGATATCCGAGGTTCTCGACCCACGCCTATGCCGCGCTGTTCCAGACCGGCCGGCGGCTGGTGAAGGCGGCGCGCACCAGCGCGCCTCGCGCGCGCTCTATCGCGGTCATCACAAACGCGGCTGAGCCCCGGCTCGACAACAGGTTCACCTACCGCCTTGTCGAGTCGTGGCGCGCCCATGGCGCCAACGTCGAAACCTACGAGTTCCCGCTCGCGGATCAGCTGCCGCACGACCTGATCGACCCCGGCAACGCCGCCCAGAACACCGCCCTCGTCTATCCCGTTGTGATGCGGCTGATCGAGGGCGCCTAGACCTTTCGCGACATCTCGTGCTCGAGCTCGCCTGGCCGGATCTCCTGCACAGCCCCGGTGCTCACGAACCCGTTGCGTGCGTAAAGGCGCTCCGCGCCGGCGTTGACGTCGGTCACCCAGAGAAACATCTGGTCGTAGCGGGCCGACCTGGCCCACTCGAGCAAATGCTTCACGAGGGCGTCACCGACTCCCTGGCGGCGATGACGCGGGTCGACCCACATCGCCGTCATCGCCGCCGCGCCCGTCGCGTCACCATCGCCGCCACTCACGGTGCCGGCGACCACGCCGTCGACCTCGGCTACGAAGCGCGTCCGGTCGACGAGGGTCTGTCGCCAGCGCCTCTCCGGGGCCTCGACCTCGCGCTCATAAGTCGAGCCAAATGCGTACGGAGCTTCCTTCAGCGCTGCGAGGCGAAGGCGACGGTAAAGCTGCCAGTCTTCCGGACCAAGCCGCCGCAGCTTAATTGCCGAGGACGAACACCTTGAGCGCCCAGCTGATCAGCAAAACCACCGCTGCACCGGCTCCGATTCCCTTCCACTGCGCAGCCGTCAGGCGGGGGGTCCAGGTCCGCCCAGTGATGGCGCCGGCGAGCAGTCCGCCGACACCCGCGATCGTTCCGGCAAACATGGCGGGACCAAGCGGGTAGAGGCGGACCGCGTCCGAGAGGTCGCCGCGCCACATGTACGCAAACGAGCGAGTCCCGCCGCAAAACGGGCAGGGGTGGCCGGTGAAGTAGTAGAAGGGGCAGACGGGCCCGCCGAGATGAGCCGCCTGGAGAACCCAGTAGATGCGCGTGTAGACGAGCCACAGGACGAGCGCGCCGGCGATCGCCAGGTCGCGCGCCCTCTCCGTCGGCAGAGCCCTGCTCATGGCCACCGGCAGCGCGCTCATCGCAGCAGTCCCACTATCTCGTCCGTAGTTTCAGCCACCGTCACGCCGGCTTTGCGAAACGCCTCCTCCTTGCTCTTGGCGGTGCCCCGGTTGCCTGAAATGATGGCGCCTGCGTGGCCCATTCGCTTGCCTTCAGGCGCAGTGCGCCCGGAGATGAACGCAACCGCCTTCAGGCGCGTCCCCCTTGCCAGGAGCTCGGCCGCGTGCTCCTCGTCGCTGCCGCCGATCTCACCAATGAGCACGACGTGTGTCGTCGCGGGGTCTTTTTCGAACAGCTCGATCACGTCGCGGAACGTCAATCCCAGCACGGGGTCGCCGCCGATGCCGACGATGGTCGACTGGCCCACTCCGGACGCCGAGAGCGACGACGCGACCTCGTACGTCAGGGTGCCGCTCCTCGAAACGAGGCCGATCGGTCCGGGCTTGGTGATGCGTTGCGGGATGATCCCGATCTTCGCCTGGCCGGGAGTGATGAGACCGGGGCAGTTGGCGCCCAGCAGGCGCGCCTTCGGGTAACCACGCAGGAATTCCTTGACCCGGATCATCTCCTGTATCGGTATGCCCTCTGTGATGCAGACGATCAGGGTGATGCCGGCGGCGGCCGCTTCCATGATCGCGTCGGCCGCGAACGGCGCCGGGACGAAGATGCCGGACGCGTTGGCGCCGGTTGCTTTGACCGCATCCGTCATCGTGTTGAACACGGGAACGCCGAGATGCGTCGACCCGCCTTTGCCCGGGCTCGTCCCGCCGACCACCTTCGTGCCGAGGGCCTGCATCTGCTCCGTGTGAAACGAGCCCTCACGGCCGGTGATCCCCTGAACGATCACCCTCGTCGAGGAGTCGAGGAGAATGCTCACTTTTCGCCTCCCCGCTTGCCGGGGAGGCTCGGCCGCGCAGCGGCCGTGGTGGGGGCGTCCGCCTTTGCAAGCTGAACGATCTTCTGCGCTGCCTCCCACGCGTTGACACCCGGCTCGATCCCGTTTAGCTTCAGAATCTCCCGGCCCTCCTCCTGGCGTGTCCCGCTGAGGCGGACGACCAGTGGCAGCTTCATGCCCAGGTTGTCGCGCGCTGTGATGATCCCAGTCGCCACCTCGTCGCCCCGCGTGATGCCGCCGAACACGTTGATCAGCACGCCCTCGACCTTCGGGTTCATCAGGATCACCGCCAGCGCGTTCTCGACCACCTCGGCCTTGGCGCCGCCGCCGATGTCGCAGAAGTTGGCCGGCCGGCCGCCAGCGCGCTGGACGAGGTCCAGGGTGCCCATACACAACCCGGCGCCGTTGCCGATGATCCCGATGTCGCCGTCGAGCGATACGTAGGTGAGGCCGCGCTTCTTGGCTTCGACCTCGTATGGGTCTCCCCCGATGACCGAGCCGTATTTCTCCTCGAGGTCCTTGTGGCGCCAGGCGGCGTTGTCGTCGATCTCGAGCTTGGCGTCGCCGGCGATGACCTCACCCTTATTCGTGACCACGAGCGGGTTGATCTCGGCGATCAGCGCGTCGTACTCCGGGATGGCGCGGTAGAGCTTCTTGATCAGGGTCGTCAGAGGGCGCGAGAGCGCGCCGAGTCCTGCCTCGAAGACGAGCTCCACGAGCTCGAAATCCAGCGGTCCCCGCCAGGGATTCGGATACAGGCGCGCTATCGACTCGGGTGCCTCCTCGGCGACCTGCTCGATGTCCATGCCTCCCTTGGCGGACAGCATCAGGATGTTGGCCCGCGCATCGCGGTCGACCGTGAAACCCAGATAGATCTCGCGCTCGATGTCGAGCGCTGCCTCGCAGTAGACGAGCGGGACCTTGAAGCCCTTGATGTCCATTCCGATGATCTGCTCGGCTGCACTTCGCGCCTCAGCCGGCGTGCGGGCCAGTTTGATTCCGCCCGCCTTGCCGCGCCCGCCGACCGGGACCTGTGCCTTGACCGCGACCGGGCCGAGCCTGGCGCATGCCGCTGCGGCCTCGTCCGCGGTGCGCGCAACCTCACCCGGTGGGATGGCGATGCCAAGCGAGGCCAGGACCTCCTTGGCCTGGTATTCGAGCAGCTTCACGTTACGGGGACGGGTGGAATGGGCAGTCGAGGTTGCTGCTGTTGTCGCTCGCCCAGCCGTTGCAGAAGCTGCGCTGGAAGTCGGCGTTGTTCAAAGCAAAGACGGTGAGGCCGATAGCGAGCACGAGGACGATCACGAGCGCAAACCCGCAGCCGATCAGGACCGCCGGAAGCGCCGAGATCCCTCTTTTGGCCGGCGCCTGCATACCGGTCGGCCGCCAGGCCGCGCCGTCCCAGTACTGCAGGCCGTCATCGGATATCCAACGGCCCTGGGCATCCTGTTTCGGCATCGGCTTAAGTGTATTGGCGGAGGCGGAGGCGCCAGTCGTTGGACAGCATCCGGTGCCCCTTCGGGTATTCGAATTGCACTTCGCCCAGCAGCTCGAAGCCCAGCTTCCGGCAGGAGCGTCGTCACAGCGGGATGTTGCCGTGCCATCGGGGGCTGCGCCGGCGCTCCTTGCGCATCGCGATGCGGAGAGCTCGGATGAGCTCGGGCCGGGTCCGGCCCGGTTCGATCACATCGTCGATGTAGCCTCGCTCGGCCGCGATGTACGGGTTCGCGAAACGTTCGGTGTACTCGCTGACCAGCTCGCTCCTCTGCGCCGAGCCGGCCGCCAGCTCGCGGCGGAACAGGATGTTCACCGCGCCCTCGGGTCCCATCACTGCGATCTCCGCGGTCGGCCACGCCACGTTGAAATCCGCGCGGATGTGCTTCGAGCACATGACGCAGTACGCGCCGCCATAAGCCTTGCGCGTGATCACGGTCAGCTTGGGCACGGTCGCCTCGCTGAAGGCGTAGAGCAGCTTGGCGCCGTGGCGGATGATCCCGCCGTACTCCTGCGCAGTCCCCGGCAGAAAGCCAGGCACGTCGACGAAGGTGACCAGCGGGATGTTGAATGAGTCGCAGAAGCGCACGAAGCGCGCGCCCTTATCGGAAGCGTTGATGTCCAGCGCGCCCGCCATCACCTTCGGCTGATTTGCCACCACGCCCACCGGCTTGCCGTCGAGGTGGGCGAATCCCACCACCATGTTCATCGCGAAGTAGGGCTGTACCTCGAAGAACTCGCCGTGGTCGACGACCATGCCGATGACGTCTTTGATGTCGTACGGCTCCTTCGGGTTGTCGGGAATGATCGTGGCAAGGCCCGGCGCAGCGCGTTCGGCGTCGTCGCTCGCTTCCACGACAGGAGGCGGCTCGTCGCAGCTCTGCGGGATGTACTTGAAGAGCTTGCGGACCTGAGTGAAGCACTCCTCCTCGCTTTCCGCGAGGAAGTGGGCGACCCCTGACCTGACGTTGTGGACCTCGGCCCCGCCGAGCGAGTCGAAGGTGACGTCCTCGCCGGTCGTCACGCGGATGACCTCCGGCCCGGTGATGAACATGTAGCCGACCCCGTGGACCATGAAAGTGAAGTCGGTGATCGCCGGCGAATAGACTGCGCCGCCGGTGCACGGGCCCAGGATCAGGCTGAGCTGCGGGATTAGCCCGCTAGCCTCCACGTTGCGCCAGAAGATCTCGGCGTAACCCGCCAGCGAGACCACGCCCTCCTGGATGCGCGCCCCGCCGGAGTCGTTGATGCCGACGATCGGGATCCGGTTGCGCAGGGCGAGGTCCATCACCTTGATCACCTTCTCGGCGAAGACCTCACCCAACGAGCCGCCGAAGACGCTGGCGTCGTGGCTGAAGAGCATCACGTCACGGCCGTCGATCTTCGCCATCCCGGTGACCACGCCATCACCGGGCACACCGCCAGCGTGCTTCGCGAACAGATCTATCTCCTCGAAGGAGTTGCGATCGACCAGTCGCGATATGCGCTCGCGCGCGGTCAGCTTGCCCTTGGCGTGCTGGCGCTCGAACGCCTCGGCGTCGCCGTGCCCGGCCTCGTACTTGCGCTGGCGCAGCTCGTTGAGCGGGTCGACCTTGCGGTGCTTCTGGCTCACGGCTTTTGGGTCTGGGACACATGGTTGGGACTTGTTTTGTTCATGAACATCCAGCGGTGGCCCTCGAGGTCCTCGGCGCGGTAGCGCTTGCCTTCCTGGCCGTGCTCGACGGGCGAGAGGATCGTCGCGCCGGCGGCCTTCGCCCGCCGGAAGTGCGCGTCGACGTCGTCGACGTACACCAGGACGCCGTCGATGACGTAGGGGACCTCCGACCACTTTCGCGCCGCCTCGCTTTCTTCGCGATGTCGCTTTGGTCCGTGGTAGTGCGGCGACGGCGTGGCCAGCATGATCACCCCGTCGCCGGCCTCCATCTCGCCGTGGCTCAGGCGGCCGTTCTCGCCCAGCATCCGGGCGCGCTCGCGAAATCCAAAAGCTCGGGAGAGCCAGTCCATCGCCTCCGGCCCGTTTTCGTACGCGATCATCGGAATGACAGCCGGATAGGGCCTCATCACGCGGCCTCCCCAGGGTGGTATTCGCCGAACACTCCGCGCAGAACGGCGCAGCACTCGCCGATCGTCACGTAATCCGCCAGCGCCGCCTTCAGCGGCGGCATCAGGTTGTCGCTTCCTCGAGCGGCCCGCTCGATCTCGCCGAGGTGACGCTCGACCACGGCCTTGGACCGCCCCGTGCGCAGCTTCTTGAGGGCCCGTGCCTGCGCGACCTGGTGGCGCGGACTGATCTTCATGATCTCCACCGGCCGCGCGTCGGTATCGGTGTAGAGGTTGACGCCGACCACGACCCGCTCGCCCGATTCGATGCGGCGCTGCATGCGGTACGCGCTGTCCGCGATCCGGCGCTGCGTCCACCCCGACTCGATGCACGCGACAGCGCCGCCGAGCTCGTCGATCTCGGCCATGATCGCCCGTGCCTCGTCCTCCACGCGGTCGGTCAGGTTCTCGACGTAGTACGAGCCACCGAGCGGATCGGCAACGTAGGGGATCGCGGACTCGAAGCCGATCACCTGCTGCGTGCGCAGCGCGATCTCGGCGGCATTCTGCGACGGCAGCCCGAGTGCCTCGTCGTAGGCGTTGGTGTGCAGCGATTGCGTGCCGCCGAGAACCGCGCTCATCGCCTCCAGCGTGGTCCGGACGACGTTGTTTAGCGGCTGCTGGGCGGTCAGCGTCACTCCGCCGGTCTGGGTGTGGAAGCGCAGCGCCTGAGACCGCTCGTCCGTGGCATGAAAGCGATCGCGCATGATGCGCGCCCACATCCGGCGCGCGGCCCGGAACTTGGCGACCTCTTCGAAGAAGTCCATGTGGCAGGCGAAGAAGAAGGACACCCGCGGGGCGAAGTCGTCCACCGCGAGACCCGCCACCTGCGCCGCCTCGACGTAGGCGATCGCATGGCTGAGCGTCATCGCGATCTCCTCAGCTGCCGTCGAGCCCGCCTCGCGCATGTGGTATCCGGAGATCGAGATCGTGTTCCAGTTCGGCAGGGCACGTGCGCAATACGCGAACAGGTCGGTGATCAGGCGCATCGATGGCTTGGGCGGAAAGATGTACGTGCCGCGGGCGGCGTACTCCTTAAGGATGTCGTTCTGGACCGTGCCGGTGATCTTCTCGGGCGGGCACCCCTGCTTTTCCGCCACGAGCTGATAGAGCAGCAGCAGCATCGCCGCGGTGGCGTTGATCGTCATCGAGGTCGAGACCTTTTCGAGGGGGATGCCGTCGAGCAGTATCTCCATGTCCTCGAGCGAGTCGATCGCGACGCCGACCTTGCCCACCTCGCCGTTGGCCATCGGGTCGTCGGAGTCGTAGCCGATCTGCGTGGGCAGGTCGAAGGCGACGGAGAGCCCGGTCTGGCCCTGGTCGAGCAGGAAGCGGTAGCGCTGGTTCGATTCGGCCGCGGTGCCGAAGCCGGCGTACTGCCGCATCGTCCACAGACGTCCCCGATACATGTCCTTGTGGATGCCGCGCGTGTAGGGAAATGTGCCCGGCGGCGACTCCTCGGCGCGGCGATCCTCCACCGAATAAACCGGCTTCAGCGGCAATCCGCTGTCGTTGATGACGTCGCTCATACCTCGACGAACTCGGTCAGCACGCCGCCGACGCTCTTGGGATGCACGAAAGCGATCAAAGTGCCGTGCATTCCCATCCGAGGCTCGGCGTCGATCAGCTCGAGGCCGGCCGCGTGCGCCTCAGCCAGCGCCTTCTTGACGTCGCTGACTCCGTACGCCACGTGGTGGAGGCCCGGTCCGCGCTTGGCGACGAACTTGCCGACCGGGGAGTCGTCACGGAGCGGGGCGAGGAGCTCGAGCTCGGCCGGGCCAACCTGGAGAAAAGCCGCCTCCAGCCCTTCCTTTTCACTGGTGGTGCGATGCGTCAGCTCCGCGCCGAAGACTGTGGTGTAGAGCTCGATCGCCGGATCCAGGTCGGCGACCGCGATGCCGACATGGTGGAGGCGCATGTTCAGTAGGTGTACCAGCCTTCACCCGTCTTGCGCCCGAGCTTGCCGGCCTTCACCTTGGCCTCGAGCTGCCGCGACGGCATGTACCGCTCCTCACCTGTGACCCGGTACATGTGCAGGCGTGCGTTGTAGGTGACATCGAGGCCGCTGAAATCGCCAAGGCGGAACGGCCCCATCGGCCAGTTCAGGCCCTTCTCGACCGCGGTGTCGATGGCTTCGAACGAGGCGACACCGGCGTCGAGCAGTCGGTAAGCCTCCTGGGTCGCGGCGTGGAGGATCCGGTTGACGATGAACCCGTCGATCTCCTTTTTCAGGAGGACAGGCGTGCGCCCCATCTCGTGCGCGAGCGCCGTCGCGCGGTCGACGGTTTCGACCGAGGTCATCGGCCCGCGCACGATCTCGACCAGGTCCATGACCAGCACCGGATAGAAGAAATGCATGTTGACGCAGCGATCCGGGCGCCGCGTGACGTCGGCGATCTTGCTGATCCCCATGGTCGAGGAGTTGCTCGCCAGGACGGCGTTTGCAGGCGCCACCTCGTCGAGCTGGCGAAAGATCGAGCGCTTCAGGTCGAGGTCTTCGAACACGGCCTCGATGACGAACTCGGTCCGTTCCAACGCCTCGCGGAGATCCGTCGTCGAGTGAACCCGGCCTAGAGCCGCCTCGGCGTCTTCAGGCGACAGCCTGCCCTTCCCGACTCGACGCGCCAGGTGGCCGCGGTTCGAATCGACGGCATTGCGCAGCTGCGCCTCGTCTTTGTCGTGGAGCGAAACCTCCATGCCGTGGAGCGCCGCCTGCTGTGCGATCTGCGCACCCATGCTCCCGGCGCCGACGACGGCCAGCTTCATCGGACGGAGAAGATGCGAGTTACCGTGTTGACGGTCGCGATGTTGCCGAGCAGCCCGTCTATCCGCAGCTTGCCCTGCACCAGCTTCGCCGCGACTCCCCGCCCCACCTCGTCGTAGTACACCGGCATGCCGAACAGTCCGATCCGCAGATTGCTGAGGTTCATCACGGTCTCGGCCTCGGCGCGAATCGTGACGTCGCGGTTCGGCTCCAGGCCGTTGTGAACCACCAGCGCGCCACGTTTGAAATCGAGCGTCACGCCCTCGTCGATGTCGGTGACCCAGATGCCGACTCGCGCGGCCAGCTCATCGAAGTCCTTGCGCTTCGCAGGGCTGTTCGCGACGTTGGCCTCGATGAGGCCGCCCAGCATCGACGCGAACGCGCTGGGCTCTTGATCCGCGTAATCGACCGCCGTGTCCGTTTTTATTTTTCGTCGGGCCATTCGACCGGGATCCGCGTCGTGCACTCGGTCATCTCCTGCGATGCCTTCGTGTAGCGGACGATGGTCGGGAGGTCGCCCTTCAGCTTGAGCTTGCCCTGCAGGATGCCCTTGGTCGCGTCGAGCTCCTTGGTCGCCACCTGCTTCCAGCGCGTGTACGGCGCTGTGATCACGAAATCGCACTTCTGGGCGTCCGCGGCCGAGCCGACCTTGATGTCGCGTGCCGAGCCGTCGAACAGGTCCATGACCACCCCCTTGGCCTCGGGGAAGTTCTTGTCCGGCTCGGCCTCGACGACGAGGCCGACGGTCCATTTCCACCCCTTGGCGGCCGACTGGTAGGTGGTCGACCGGTTGACCTCGTCCTTGAACTGCCTGGCCCACTCGTCAGAGAAAGCGTTGACGGCCATGACGACCTCCTCGATCGAACCCTTTGGAAGCTTCCGTCGTGAAGGTTAGCTTGGGCTAGCCCACAAAATCGCCGACGGCAACCCTCCCGGGCTTCACCACCCGGCAGTACATGCCCATCCGCTCGTCGTGCCGCTCGACCAGCACGCGTAGAACTTCGGGAGTCGCCTCCGTGGTATCGGGGTCCATGGTTATGACCTTGCAGCGCTCACACCGGCTCGTCACCTCGAGCTCCGCGTCTCCGGCCTTGATGATGCGACCCAGCCAGCCCAACTCTGCTTCCGGCTCGAGCCCGTTGACGTAGAGGTTGGCGCGAAAGCGGCGATGGTCGATGGACATGCCGACCTCGAGCCCGAACGCGGCCACCGACGCGAGGTTGACGATGAGGACGTGCGAGTCGTCAAAGTTTTCGCCGGGAAGCTCGCGCAACTGCAGAGGTCTTTCTGACTCGGCCTCGAACCTGCGCACGAGGTCCCCGTCCAGGGCGACGCTGGATCCGTCGGGCCCGACCAGGTCGAGCTCGCCACCAACCAGCCGTGCCCGATAGGTCATGAGCGGCGAGTGCTGCTTGATGTTGAACCACTTGCCAGAGCGATTCGAAGATTGATCGATGAAAGCCCAACGGCGGTCTCCCTCCAGGCCGCCCTCAGTGACCGTGCACGACTCGAGCCGCTCGCCGGCCATCGACTTCACGGGGTATCGCCAGATCTCGACGACCGAGGCCACGGAAACGGCCGTCCCTAGGCTTCGAGCGTGAAGCGAAGCGTGTTCTGCCCGATGGCGATCGTGTCGTTGTCCGAGAGCTGCTTCTCGATCACCGGTTCGCCATTGACCATGGTTCCATTGGTGCTGCCCAGGTCGCTGATCCAGAACGAACCGGCGCGCACCTCGATGCGGCCGTGGTGGCCGGAGGTCGCCGGATCCCCCACCACGACGTCGTTGTCCGGTGCTCGCCCGATCGACACCATCTGGCTCGGCAGGGCGACGATGCGACCGGCGAAGGGTCCTGACTCGAACGTCAGCAGCGCGGCGAACCCGGATCCTGAGGCGATCTCCTCGGGCGGCAGCGCCTGCAGCGACACAGTCTGCTTCGAGTCGGCGTTCGGGTCGGTCTGCTGCCAGACCGGTATCACGGATGTCGCCTCCTCGAACGATCCGGCCTCGGCGGGGGCACCGTTCTCCGGGATGGATGGCGCCGTGTTTGACGGCCACGCGACGAGGGTGGAGCTCACCTCGGGGGCGGCTCGCGGCACCGGCTCCGCGAAGGCGGCGGCCCCGGCGGGCTCGTGCTCCGGTTCTGGCGCCGCGACTTCCGCCGCCACTGGCTCGGGCGCGGCAACCGGCTCGGGCTCAGGCGCTGGCTCCGCCGCGACGACAGGCTCGGGTTCCGGCTCGGGTTCGGCCACAGTCTCGTCGAATGCGGACAGCGCGGGTTCAGTCTGGGCGACCACGAGCTCCGGCTCGGGGTCGGCCGCTGCGACAGGCTCGGGCTTGGCGGCCGCCGGCTCCACCTCGGCCTCCGCCTCGGCCGTCACGGCTTCCTCTTCTTCTTCTGTTTCGGGCTCGGGCAGGTCGGGCAGCGCCTCCGGCTCGACGATCGGGGCCGGGGCGGTGGCGAACTCAGATACCGTGGGCTGGACGACCTCCGGTTCGACCAGAGCCACGGGCGCTGTGGGCTCTTCCACCGGTTTCGTGTCGGATGGTGCGATCACGAGAGGCTGGGTCTCCATCGCGATCGTCTTGGCCCACTCCCGCGGCGCATCGGCGGGGACTGGCAGCACCTGCGTCTCGTCCACGGGCGCCGGCCGATCGACCGCCGCGGTGCCCAGGAAGCGTTGGTACCAGGCGGCGATTCGCCTCAGCCGCTCCACGCGCCGGTCGGGCCGCCCGTTGCGAGACAGGTCGTGAGACTCCTCTGGGAAGCGGACCAGCTCGACCGTCTTGCCCAGCAGGCGCATCGCGCCGAACATCTCCTCCGATTGCGACATCGCGCACCTGAGGTCCATCTCCCCCGCGGTGAGCAGGAGCGGCGTCTGGATGTTCTGCACGTAGCGGATCGGCGAGCGGCGCCAGAGCTCGTCCAGGTCCGGCCAGGGCGGAGGGCCGAGCTGCAGGACGCCCCACAGCACGATGTCGTGCTGCGAGTATTCGCTGACCAGGTTGCTGATCGAGCGCATGGCGATCGCGGCTGAGAACCGGTTGGTCTGGCCGATGATCCAGTTGGTCATGTAGCCGCCGTAGGACCCGCCGCCGATGCCAAGCCGGTTGGTGTCGATGTACCCGGTCCGCTCGATCAGCTGATCGAGCGAGCTCATCAGGTCGAGGTAGTCCTTGCCACCCCAGTCGCGCACCACGTCGCGCCGGAAACGCTCGCCGTAGCCGTCCGAACCACGCGGGTTCATGTAGAAGACGACGTAGCCCATCCCCGCCAGCATCTGGAGCTCGTGGAAGAAGCTCCAGCCGTACTGGGCGTGCGGTCCGCCGTGGATCTCCATGACCGCCGGGTGGAGGCGGTCCGGGTCGTGGCCGGGCGGCTTGAGGACCCATCCCTCGAGCTTCCAGCCGTCGGGCGCTGTGAAGTAATGCTGCTCCGGCTCGGCGATGTACCGATCGTGCAGCCAGGGATTCAGGTCGGTGATCCGGGCCTCCGCGCCGTGCGTCAGCATGTAGAGCTCGCCCGGGCTGCTTGCATCCGCAGCGCAGAAGGCGAGCACACCCGACGCCACGTCGAAGTCGTAGATGCGCCGGCGGCCTGACACCTCTTCGCGCACGTTGCCTTCGAGATCGACCGAGTGGACCCCGGTCACTCCGGGCCCACCGGCGACGAAGTAGATCCGGTCTCCTTCCGCCGACCAGCGGATCCTGGTGGCGTGGCCCGCCCTCATGTCGTTGATCACGCTGTCGTTCACGGCCTGATCGAAGGTCGCGGTCAGGCAGCGCGGCCCGCCGCCGGACATGGCAACGACCCACACCCGCTCCAGCAAGCCGACGTCCAGGCCGTTCGGTGCGATGAACGCGATCTGGTCTCCCTTCGGCGACCAGATGGCCGAGCTCAGATAGAAGCCACCACCCAGGCGCGCGCGGTTGGCTTCGAGGTCGACCACGTAGAGATTCAGCTCACGCTGCAGGTCGGCGCCTGGCTCCGCGTTGCCGGCGACGACCAGGCGCGTGCCGTCTGGCGACCAGTCGAAGTCGACGACGTCCCATGGCCCGCTCGTCAGCTGCTTGACGTCGCCGCCTCCGACTGAGACCACGAACAGGTGATGGAAGCGGCCGTCGACGTAGCCATAGCCGTCGTGCTTGTAGTCGAGCCGCTGCACCACTCGCGCCACCGGCGCCCGGCGAAGCTGTTCCCGGCCTTCGGGTGGCCGGGGGTCGTCGACCACCGCGTCGGGGTCGGAAACGACGACGCCCACAAACGCGAGGCGTGTGCCGTCGGGTGACCACTGCGCCCTGGACACCCCATCGGCGACGAAGCTCAGCTGCTGGGCGGGACCTCCCACGGTGAGGTCGAGGACGAAGAGCTGGTCGGCCGCTCCAACCTTGCTGATGAACGCGAGCTTGCGCCCGTCGGGAGCCCACTCCGGCGAGTGGTCGCGCAGCACCCCGGCAGTTGGTTCGACGGGCTCTGGATCGAGCAGGCGGCGTACAACCACGCGGCTGCGGTTCTGCCTGGAGTTGGCGTCCGCCCACGCAACCTGGTAGGCGACCCGCTCACCGTCGTGACTGAGGCGAACATGGTCGATCCAGCGAAAGCGATAGAGGTCATCGGGGGTTATCGGTGAGGCCATTCCGACCCGCGGATGCTACCAGTCGCCGCGAATCCTTACAGTCGCGCAGTAGCAATGTTGAGTAAAGAAAACGACATGTTCCGGTGGTACAACGTCTTGCAATGACACGCCAGAAGGCCGCGTGGCACGGTTTTGGCTGGGGATGCATCGCGGGCCTCGCCCTGGTCGCTCTCATGTACCTGGCCGGCCTGGTCTTCGCACTGCGGCCGCTTCCCCAACTCCTCAACGAGCCTCTGCTCTCGCTGATGCCCGGGTTCGTGTTCGGCTTTTTGATCGACACGCTGCAGCACGCGGGCAAGGTGGTGGAGGAGTTCGGGCTGATCGTCGCGATGGTGGTCGCGCTGGGGGTCCTCGGCGCCGCGGCATCGGTGGCGAGCCTTCGCTGGAGCTCGCAGTACCTTCCCTTCGCGTTCGCCGGTCTGGGCTGGGTGGTGGTCACCGGGCTGTTCCTTCCGCTCGGCGGCATCGGCCTGCTCGGCCTGAACGACGGGCCCGCCACCCCCCTGATCTGGGCCGCGCTCTTCGCGATCTACGCCGTCGTCCTCCAGTTCGGCGCCCAGGAATCGCCCGGCGTCGACGCCGGCCGGCGCAAGGTGCTTAGCGCGCTGCCGCTCGGCATCGCCGGGTTCAGCGTGCTCGCCCTGGCCTACCGGCTCCTGCCGGACTGGTACCAGGCGATCTTCAGAGCTCCTGAATCCGGGCTTCGGGGCATCTCGCCCGCGATCACGCCCGTCGACAACTTCTACGTGGTCTCGAAGAACTTCGCCGACCCGACGGTGGACGGCACGAGCTGGAAGCTCAGCGTCGGCGGAATGGTCGATCGCTCTCTCAGCCTCTCGCTCTCCGACCTTCGCAGGCTGCCGGCCGTGACCGAGGACGTGACCCTCGAATGCATCAGCAACGATGTGGGCGGGGCGCTGATGAGCACCGGCGTCTTCACCGGCGTGCGCCTGCGCGACCTGATCGCCATGGCCTCACCCCAGGCGCAAGCCAGCTGGGTCGCGTTCAGGGCTCGCGACGGATACACCGAGAGCCTGCCGCTCAGCCTGGTCCACGGAGCGCCCGAGATCCTGGTCGCGTATGACCTCGACGGGGCGCCGCTTCCGATGCTGCACGGCTACCCGTCGCGCATCCTGATACCCGGCCACTACGGCATGAAGGGGCCCAAGTGGCTCGACAGCCTGGAGCTGGTGAACCACGAGACCGGAGGCTACTGGGAGCAGCAGGGCTGGGACCACAACGCGGTCGTGAAGACCACCGCGCGTTTCGACGTGCCGCGCGATGGCGACATCCAGAAGCTCGGCTCGATCGAGCTCGGCGGCGTCGCGTTCGCGGGGACGCGGGGCATCAGCAAGGTCGAGTACACGACCAACGACACGAGCTGGAACGAAGCGCCGTTCGACCAGCCGCTGTCTGAGCTGACGTGGGTCCTGTGGCGAGCGACATGGACGCCCGCCTCAGAGGGCTCCTACCGGCTCCGGGTCCGCGCGACCGACAGCTCGGGCAACCTGCAGGACGGGCAGGGCTCGGCGAGCTATCCGAGCGGGGCGAGCGGCTACCACACGATCCAGGTAAGCGTCTCTAAGTAGCTCCCTTCCCGCTTGCCGGGGAGCCCCGCGCTTGCGACTGTGATCCCGACCACGACCCCGTGGCGCGGGGGTGTGACCCGGCCGCAGCGCGGCCCGGTCGGATGGGGGCGTTCACTTCATCGCCCACAGCGCCTTGAACGTGTCCCAACCCATCCTCAACATGCCCTCCTTGCGAACCATCCTGAGGATGTTCTTCTGCTTGTCCCACTTCGACGTCCCGTCGACCCGAAAAAACTCGTCGAGCGCCCGGTCGGCGACCTGCGGGTACCTCGTCAACATCTGCGGGTTGTGCTCCAGCAGGGGCACCGCCTTGTCGTACTTCTTCATGTCTGCCATGACCCACGAGTGGTCCAGCTTGCCGCGGTACTCGGCGAGCCTGCGCTCGGAGAAATCGTCCAGCTCCTTGGCGTGGATGGCGGTCTCGCCGGCCAGTCTTCCCGATTCCATGGCGAGGTTCGAACCTTCGCGGTGCACCGGGTTCGAGAGCATTGCAGCGTCGCCGCAGACCATGTAGCCGGGGCCGTAGACCTTTGGAATGCCGCGATAGCCTCCCTCGGGAATGAGGTGCGCCAGGTATTCGACCGTTTCAGCGCCGCGCAGCAACGGCTTGATCGCGGGGTGCTTCTTGAAGTGCTCCATCACGTCGTTCGGGGTTCGCAGCGTCTGGTTGAACTCGCTCAGCAGCGCGCCGCCTCCGACCGACAGGCTGTCGCGGTTGGTATAGATGAACATGAACCCGGACATGCCCATCGTCGAATCGCCGAAGCACTCAACCGTGCACCCCTCCCCCGAGTCGCAGTTGAACCGCTCCTCGATCAGGCCAGGGTCCAGCTGCATGATCTCTTTGAACGCCAGAGCGACCTCGTTGGCACGCAACTTGCGGCGCAGCGGCCTGCCGTTGATGACGGTGTTTTCGAGCAACCCGGTGCCCAGCCCGATGCCCTCGCATACGATGGTCACGTCGGCGTAGAGATCGTCGCCGCGGCCGGTTCCGACGCCGACGACCCGGCCGTTCTTGACGATCAGGCGCTCAACCACCGTTTCAGGCACAACCACCGCTCCGGCCTTCTCCGCCTGCTCGGCGAACCACGCGTCGAACCGAGCGCGCAGGACCGAATAGGAATGTGGATGCGAGCGATTGCGCAGGTTCTTGTAGTCGAGCCCGATCGCGGCCTCGGGCGTCATCATCCATCGCCGCTCCTCGATGATCGGGCGCTCGAGCGGGGCCTGCTTCCAGTCCTCGCCTACGATCTCTTCGAGATAGTGGTTATAGAGGATCCCTCCCATGACGTTTTTCGAGCCCGGCTTGGCGCCTCGCTCGAGCAGCGCGACCTGTAGCCCGGCCTTCGCCATGGTGACGGCAGCCGCGGTGCCGGCCGGACCCGCGCCGACGACGACCGCGTCGAATTTCTCCTCGTCAGCCACTTACGCAAATTGAAGCTCATTGGGCTGACAGGCGGCGCCGGCTCGGGGAAGTCGACGGTGGCCGAGATGTTTCGAGAACTTGGGGCCGCGGTGATTGACGCCGATACGGCGACCCACGCGGTCTACGAGCCCGGGAGCCTGGGATTCGACCTGATCGAGGGCGAGTTTGGTCCCGACTACATTCGCGACGGTCGCATCGACCGCGCCCGGCTGGGCGAGCTGGTCTTCAATGACGCCGATGCTCGTCAGAGGTTGAACGCGATCGTGCATCCGCTGGTGCGGGAGTGGATGGCCGCACGCACCGCCGAGGCGCTGATGCATGGGGCCACGGTCGTTGTGCAGGACGTGCCGCTGCTTTACGAAAACGGGCTGGAACATCTCTACTCGGACGTCGTCCTGGTCTACGTGCCGGAGCAGCTTCAGCTGCAGCGATTGGTCGACGGACGCGGACTTAGCTCGGAACGTGCGCGGGCGATCATCGGCACGCAGATCCCGATCGACCAGAAACGTGAGCGCGCGCAGCACGTGATCGACAACAGCGGCCCACGGGAAGCAACGCGCAAGCAGGTCGACAAGATCTGGGCGGAGATCGCCTCAGCCCGATAGGCGGTCGATCCCGATCTCCCTCAGCACCTCGTCGGTGTGCTCGCCGAGCTTTGGCGCGGGCCGGTGCCGGCCACGCTCGAGCAGCCGCCGGGCCGCGATCTGGGGATGCGACTCGACCTCGTCCAGGTCGAGGACCGGCTCGCAGCACGCATCGACCCGGGATAGCTCGACCTCCCATTCATCGCGGGTTCTGGAGGCAAAGATCCGTTCCATTTCCTCCTGGGTCTCGCGCTCTTCCGAGTACTGAAAGTCGATCAGGTCCGGCCTGGCGATGGCCTCACACAGCGCCGTCCAGAACTTCGGCTCGAGCGCGGCCACGCTGTAGTAGCGACCGTCTTTGCATTGGTACACGCGGTAGCAGGCGTACCGTCCGCCGAGACGCTGGTCGCCGCGGCGGATGGTTTCACCGGCCGCCTGCGCCGCGAACACCAGCGCGAGCCAGCCCATCGCGCCGTCGGTCATCGCGATGTCGAGCCACTGACCCTCCCGGCCGCGCTGCACCGCGACGAGCGCGCCGAGGATTGCAACGGCCGCCAGCATGCCACCACCGCCGATGTCCGCCACCTGGACAGAGAGCGGGATCGGCGGTCCGTCGCGCGTTCCATTCAGGCCCAGGCCGCCTGCGATCGCCATGTAGTTGAGGTCGTGGCCGGCGCGCGACGCGAACGGTCCGTCCTGGCCGTAGCCCGTGATGGAGCACATGACCAGGCGCGGGTTACGCGCGTGCAGCACGTCCCAGCCCAGACCGAGCCGGTCCATCACGCCGGGCCGGTTGCCTTCAACCAGCGCGTCCGCCGTTTCGACCATGCGAAGCAGTGCGTCGCGATGGGACGGGTTCTTGAGGTCGAGCGCGACGCTCTTCTTCTTGCGGTTGATGGCGTTGAACAGCGCACTCTGGCCGTCGACGAGGGGTGGGGTCCAGCGCATGTAGTCGCCGGCCCCGGGCTCTTCGACCTTGATCACCTCCGCGCCCATGTCGGCCAGGAGCATCGTGCAGTACCCGCCTGGCAGGAGCCGGGTCAGGTCGAGGACGCGAATTCCCGTCAGCAAGCTGCCTTAAATTCTCGCTTGCCGCCAGGGAGGAGACTTTCCGGGTCGGCCGTGCGTTAATACGGCATGGAAGAGTCCCGTTCCAGCATGCGCCCCAGCAACCACCTCGGCGAGATGACGATCAAGGTCCCGGCGCCGTTTGCGGGCGTGTCGGACCTCGGCTTCACGGCCCAGTACCGCGCCCAGCAATTCAACGAGCCGCAGCGCGACGTGCCGCTCCTCTTCGAGGGGCCGCACCCGCCGATACGGCGCCTGGCCGAAATGCTTCAGCTGCTGAGCGGCGCTCCGTCATCGACCTACAGGTGGACAGACCCCGTGATGCTCAGCGATGACGTCGTCATCGTCGCGTTCCGCGACCGCAGCGTGGCCGGGGATACGTTGTCGGACGGCGCGCGAATAGCGGACTACGTGTTGAACCTCGTCCGTCCCGTCGTGTTCACCTTCCTCCGTGACTGCGCGGTGGTTGCGCACCTGAGGCTGTCGGACGTGATCGAGATGCGGGTGAGCGCGGAGCACAGGTCGATCGCCGAATTTGCGCTGCCGCTGCAGAAGATCGTGCAGCCGAACGGCGAGAGGCTGCTCTGGGGAATCGCCTAGCTGCTTCGGCTAGTGCGAAGCTGACGCGCTAGACGACGGCGAGGGCGACCGCGCCGGGCTCGCCGTCTGCACGCCGCTTGCCCGGGCGCTGCTGGTCGTCGAGATGGTCGGGGTGGTCACCGCGCCGGGTGTCACGTTGGCGAAGTAGAGCGCGAGCGGAACCACGACCATGCCCGCGATGACGGTAAGGACGAACGTGACCGCCCCCCACTCACCGCGCAGCACACCCCAGTTCACGAGTCGTCGATTCTACAGAGACCTAAACGCCGCCATCAGGCCGGGCAGTACGTCCTCACCCGCGACTTAATAGTCGTCGTCGCCCGAGCCGACGCCTTCCTCTTCCTTCTTCTTTCTCTGGTTCAGGAGCCGGATGAAGTCTTGCGCCCGCGCGAGCGCCTTCCAACGCTCCGGGAAGAAGTCTTGAACCAGGATCTGGCGATCCGGCTGCTGGTAGACGGTGACGCACCACTTGTTGAGGGTGCGCGAGACTTCGACCTCGAAGTCCTTCTCCGCGGTCTCATACCGAACAACTTTGTCGTCGTCGAACCTTCTTCGTCCTGAAACAGCCATAGGTAAATCACTCGGGCGGGGATTCGGCTCATAGAGCGTAGTCCGATTATAGGCCTCGGGAAGCGGGGCCCTCTGGAGCTGTTTCCAGCAGCTCCCGCAGGAGCGGGGCGAGCTCCTCGCGCAGCCCCTCCCGCCTCATGGCCAGCACCAGGTTGGCCCGCAGGTAGCCCGGCACTGTGCCGGTGTCGAAGTAGTCACCCTCGAACTCGTAGGCCACCACGGGAGAGCTGCCGATCGTGCGCTTGATGGCGTCGGTCAGCTGAATCTCCTTGCCCGCACCGGGCTCTGCCTGGTCGAGCTGGGCGAACACCGCCGGGGTAAGGACGTACCGCCCGAGGATGGCCAGGTCCGACGGCTCCGTGCCGGGCTCGGGCTTCTCCACCATGTCGACGACCTCGTGGATCCGTCCGCTGCTGCCGTTCGTGACCACCACGCCATAGCGGCCGATCTCGCTCCGGGGAAAGCGCCGGACGGCGATCACCGTTGCGCCGGTCTTGCGATGGACGTCGATGAGCTGCTTGAGGCACGGCTCCGCTCCACCAGTGCCAAGAATGACGTCGTCCGCCAGCAGCACCGCGCATGGCTCACCCTCGACCAGCAGTCGCGCGGTCCAGACCGCGTGACCAAGGCCGAGCGGCTCCTTTTGCTGGACGTAGGTGATGACGAGCTGGTTGCTCAGCTCGTCCACCTCGGCCAGGATGTGCAGGAGGTCGCTCTTGCCCCGCTGCTCGAGATAGTGCTCCAGCTCCAGCGAGCGGTCGAAGTGGTCGACGATGGCGCGCTTGCCGCCGCCGGTGACCATGATCACCTGCTCGATGCCGCTGGCGATCGCCTCCTCGACGCCGTACTGGATGGTCGGTTTGTCGACCAGCGGCAGCATCTCCTTCGGCTGCGCCTTGGTCACCGGCAGGAACCGCGTGCCGAGTCCGGCGGCGGGAAAGATCGCCTTGCGCACTGCTGCCCGCGACGAGATGGTCACGAGCGACAATCTATCTCGTGGACACGATCGAGGGAATCCGGCCTGGGCTGGCAGGACACCTCGAGCGCGTCGTCGACGGCGACCTCCTGACCCACCACGTGGGCGGTCAGGGCACGTTCTCGACGCCGGCCATGATCGGCCTGATGGAAATCACGAGCCATCGCTCCATAGAACGCCTGCTGCCTGAGGGTCACACGACCGTCGGTTACGAGGTTCATGTGAGGCACCTTGCTCCCACTGCGCCGGGCGCGACCATCCAGGTCACGTCGCGCCTGACCGAGGTCAAAGGCAACAAGCTCTACTTCGACGTCGAGTGCCACGAGGGCGGCAAGCTGCTGGGCTCCGGCATCCACAAGCGCGCCATCGTGCCGGCGGATTTCTAGCGATGCCGTACTGGGACAACGTCACCCGCTCGTTCCGGATCGCCTGGAGTCACAAGTACCTGTGGCTGATCGCGCTTTTCTCGGGCGAGGGCGGCGGCGGATTCAGCTTCAATTACAACCAGAGCTCCACCGCCAATCAGCCATCGGCGCCGGAGGTTCAGCGGCAGGTCACGACCTGGCTCACCGACCACCTCGCGCTCGTCGTCGTCCTCGTGATCCTGTGGCTGGTTCTCATCGTCGTGTTCTTCATCCTCGGGGCCGTCTGCGAAGGGGCGACGGTCCGCGCCTCTGCCGAACACGACGCCGAGCGGCCTTTCGGTTTGGGTATGGCCTGGCGATCAGGAGTCAACACGATGTGGGTAATGGTCCGGTTCCGACTGCTCCTGCTCGCGCTCTATCTGCCGCTGCTCGCGCTCATCGCAGTGTGGCTCGTTGGACTCTTCATCGCGATCGCGAACCACAACGCGTACGCGGCGCCCGTCCTGATCCTCACCGGCTTTCTGCTCCTCTTGCTGTGGCTCGTCTACGGGGTCTATCTCTTCTTCCTCGATCGTTTCGGCGCTCGCGCCGTGGTGCTGGAGCAGCTGTACGCGAGAGCTTCGATCGTGCGGGCGCACCGCCTGCTGGTCAAGCGCTTCGGCCGCGCGCTGCTCGTGTTGCTGCTGGCGGTCGGCGTCGCGATCGTGCTTGGCATCGTCCTGGCGTGCTTCTCAGCCATCGTCTTCCTTCCCCTGTTGGCCGCCGGCGCGTTGGTGGCCTCGACCGGACAGGGCGCCCTGGGGGCCGTGGTCATACTCGGTGTCATCATCCTGGTGCCCATCTACCTGGTGGTCGCCGCCTTCCTGGCCGCGCAGGGGTCGACCTACTGGACGCTCGCGTTCAGACGCATGGACATTGACTACGCTCCGGCGTTCTCATATCAGGCCGCGCCGCCCGCCCCACAACAGTGAGCGACGAGCTGGATCGGGTCGCGCCGCGCGAAGGGGCACGGGTCAGGGCGCGCGACAAGAAGGTGCGCGGGCCCAAGGTCGTCTCCGTGAATCCTGGGTTGAAGAAGCTGGCGCAACACCTGGCGGAGAAACGGAAGAAGAAGAAGAAGACGACCAGTCGGAAGAAGCGGTAGTACCTTTAGGCGATTCAGTCCATCTGAAAAAAGCAGGGGGTTAGACGATGAAGGCCTATGTCCTCATCAACGCATCGCCCGGGCGTGCACTCGAGGTGGCCAAGAAGATGGAAGGGGTGCAGGGCATCTCCGCGGCCGACGCCATCACGGGCGAGTACGACGTCATCGCGGTGTGCGAGGCGCCGGACGTCAACTCGATCGGCTCTTTGATCGTCGACAAGATCCAGAAGATCGACGGCGTTTTCAAGACGATCACCTGCCTGGCGGTGAAGTAGCCCCCCCGCCGACGGGTACCGCCTTCGCAATCGCCGCCGAGACCTCCGGCAGCCCTTCCAACCAGGGCGTCATCGCGGGCATCTCCTGCTCGAAGCTGCCCACCGAAGGCGACCAGGTCAGCTCGCGCCGTGAATACGAATCGTCGTAGTAGTGCGGCTTGCCGATCACGTCGACCGCGTAAATGCCCGGCCAAACCGGGGCCCCCTGAGGGGCCATCGTTTCCACCCCCAACGCGCGGACATAGGCGAGGTCGTAGGGAATGGACGAGACCTCCGCGGCGAATCCCACCGCGCGCGCCGCTGAGGTGAGAATGTCGCGCCACGTGGAGTCGAACCCGCCTACGAGGTAGCGATGACCCGGCCGGCCACGGTCCGACGCGGCAAGGCAGGCGCGTCCGACATCTTCAGCCGAAACGAAGGTCTGCTTGGCCCGGCCACCGCCCGGGAGCCACACCCTGCCCCGAGTCATCGCCGCCATCAGGCGCGGGAGCATCCAGTCATCGCCGACGCCAAAGACCCGGGCCGGCCTGACGACGACGACCTCCACGTCCCCGGCCGCCTCGAGCAGCCACTCCTCCTCGAGGAGCTTGAGCTTCTCGTACGCGTGGACCGGCTTGACCGCCGACTTCTCGGTGACGCGCGCAAAGTGGTCTGGGCCGAAAACGTCGGCCGTCGACACGTGGACGAACCTGCGGACCCTCGCCGTGCGCGCGGCACCCATGACGCGCTGCAGGAAGTGCGGCGCCGCTCTTCGATAGCGTAGGCGCCGAGCCCCAGACACGGTCTGGGCGCAGAAAACGACGACTTCGACGCCCACGATCGCGTCGCTCAGGGTCTCGTCGTCGGCGTCGGCGTCAAGCTCGATGACGGGTACGTCGGCGGCAAGCACGCGTGACACGTGGCGCCCCAGGAATTCGCCGGCGCCGATGACCAGGTGCAAAACTGTCGAATTCTATGTCCGGCGGCGGGACAGAGCGGTCGTGATGGCCGTCCGGACGTTGTCGACGACGCCGGCCACCCGCCGGCTCAACTCCCACCAGGCGGGCAGGTCGGGCTTGACCGGCGGACCGATCGCGACCTCGACGCGGCTGAAGGGACGAAGCGCATCCGTGCCTGCAACAGCGACCGGGCAGATGGGGACGCCGGCATGCAGCGCGAAATATCCAATGCCGCTTTTCAGCGGCCGAAGGGCGCGGCCACGTGAGTAGCGCCCCTCGGGGAACATCAGCATCACGCCGCCGCGCTCCAGGAGCTGGTAGACGCTTCGCAGTCCCTGCTCGTCGAGCTCCCCCTTGTTGGGCGAGATCGGAAACACGCCGATGAGCGGCAGCACGCGTCGCTTCCACGCGCGGTTGAAGACCGTCTCGCGTTTCGCCATCGTGTAGATCAGCGGTCGATCCGGAAAGAACGGGATGATGAACGCCGGGTCGAACCACGCCTGGTGGTTGGCCGCGATGATGTAGGGCGGCTTCGGGATGTTCTCGAGCCCGGTGACCGTGACGCGGAACAGGTGCGTGACAACCCACCTGGCCAGCCTGCGTATGAAAACGTAAAGACGCGGCGGCTCGAACGGGTTCGGGTGGACGAGAGGGTCGAGCGGAGCGTCGATGAGCGCCCGGTACTCGGGGCTTCGGTAACGATTCGAGTCGTCGGCGCTAGCGGTCGAGGAACTGTTGGAGGACGCGATTGAACTCCTCTGGCCGCTCCGCCTGCGGAGTGTGGCCGGCGCCCGCGATGACGGTGAGCCTGGATCGCTCGATAAGGGCATGCGCGCGCTCGGCGTGCGCGACGGGGAAGAGCGGGTCGTCGGCGCCCCAGATCAGCTGGACGGGTATCTTGAGCTCGTTCAGCCGCCTGGTCACGTCGTGCTGCCCACCCAACAGCGCACGTGGGTTGATCAAAGCCCGCACTGTCGACAGGTACGCGCTGCGAAACTCATCCGCTGCATACATCTCGCGCAGGTTTTCCAGATAAGTGTCGTCCATCGTCCGTTCGAGGTCGGTGCTGACGCCTGCGTACCGTCCTGCGACGCGGCGGACCATGGTGGGCGACGCCCAGCGCAGCGCGTCACGCGTGAATCCCATCACCGCCTCACCGACGCGTGGTAGCGAGACCAGCCCGTAGGCGACCTGCGCCATGCGGACGTTTGGCCTGCCCAGTCCGAGCGTGTTGACCAGGACCAGCTTGCGCACGAGCCTCGGTTGTTCGAGCGCGACCTCCAGCGCGACTCGACCGCCGAGCGATGCCCCAACCAGGACCGCCGAGCGAAGGCCGCGGTTGTCCAGATAGCGCTGGATGAAGCGCGCGAAGTAGGGGATCGTGTAGCGCGCCCGCGGCTTGTCGGTGCGCCCGTAACCCGGTAGGTCCGGCGCAAAGACGCGGTGTCGGGCCGCCGCGGCCTCCAGGTTCTGCCGCCATTCCATGTAGCCGGACGAACCCAGGCCATGGATGAAAACCACCGGCGAGCCGCGGCCGCCATGGGTGTGGTGGACGCGCAGGCGGCCGACCTCGACGAATTCAGGGTGCAGCGTTTTCGACGTCGGCTGCGCGGTGCGGATCACTGGTTCGGAAATATACGGGCCGGGCTCGCAAGGCCAGCAATCGTCGTGCCGCCCTGGAATGTTTCGGTCTGCGAGCCCTTGATCACGGTCACGGCGCCAGGGCCGGCCGCGTGCCAGGCGTTATCGGACCACAGCGCCGCGCTGCGCTCGTCGATGCCCAGCAGTGTCGCGCCAGGCAGCTCGCGACGGGCGGACTCCACCCATCTGTGGCCAAAGGTGTCGTAGTGAGGGAGCACCGCGGTGCCCGGCACCAGGCCGAGCGCGCCGGCGGGCCGGCGGTTGAACCGGTTAGGCCAGCCGGCGCGGATGAGGGTGTGGCTGCACAGCGCCATCGCGCCTGCTGACGAGCCGGCGAGCGAAGCTCCTCCCAGCCAGGCATCGAAGATCGCGTTCCAGACTCGTGAGGCGGCCAGGACCTGGGTCACCAGGCCCGGGTCTCCGCCGACCAGGTAGAAGAAACCGCCGATGCGAGCATGCTCGGCAAGCTCCCTGGAGTTGGCGTCGGCGCGCTTGAGGACAGGCAGCTCCTGCAGCGACAGGCCGAACCGCTCGAACCACGCGGTCGCGTGGGCGACTGCCCGCTCGGGACCCTGCCTCGCCGCTGCGGTCGGGACCACGAAGGCGGGTCCGGGTTTCGCCACCGCGGCCAGCTGACCGTCCTGCTCCTCGTTGCCCGGTTTGAACTCGTCGCCCCCGACCAGGGCGAGCAAACCGGGCGCTGACACGTCCGTAGGATATGGCGGTGTCTGTTCGCGTAAGGATCGCACCGAGCCCGACGGGCTTCGCCCATCTCGGAACGGCCAGCACCGCGCTGTACAACGTCCTCTTTGCGCGCAAGGAAAGCGGCACGTTCGTGCTGCGCGTCGACGACACCGACACCGAGCGCAACCGCCCGGAATACGAGCAGCTGATCTACGAGAGCCTGCGCTGGCTCGGCCTCGACTGGGACGAGGGGCCGGACAAGGGCGGCCCTTACACGCCGTACCGACAGTCGGAGCGCGTGGATCTCTATCGGCAGGAGGCCGCCCGTCTGATCAAAGAGGGCAAGGCCTATCGCTGCTACTGCACGCCCGAGGAGCTGGAGGCAGAGCGGAAGCAGGCCCAGCTGGAGAAGCGGCCGTACAGGTACTCGCGGCGCTGCTTGAAGACCCCGCCTGAAGGCCGAAGCGTTTTCGCGGTGCGATTCCAGGTGCCGGGCGGAGAGATCCACTTCACCGACATGGTCCGCGGCGAGATGAAGTTCGACGCCGACCTCATCGGCGACTTCATCATCATGAAGTCGGACTCTTATCCGACGTACCAGTTCGCGAGCCCGGTCGACGACGCGGTGATGAAGATCACGCACGTCATCCGTGGCGAGGAGCACCTCTCCAACACGCCTTACCAGCTGATGCTGGTCGACGCGCTCGGCTACGAGCGCCCCGCCGCGTACGCGCACATGCCCTTGATCCTGGCCCAGGACGGAAGCAAGATGTCGAAGCGCAAGCACCCCGAGATGAACCTCGCGCTGTATCGCGAGCAGGGCTACCTGCCAGAGGCGCTCGTGAACTACCTCGCGCTGCTGGGTTGGAACCCGGGCACGGCGCAGGAGATCTTCACGTTCGACGAGCTCGTCCGGGCTTTCTCGTTCGACCGCGTGCAGCACGCCGGCGCGCGCTTCGACTGGGAGAAGCTCAACTGGATCAACTGCGAGTACATCCGCAAGCTCAGCGACGCCGAGCTCGCCACGCGGCTACATCCTTTCGTGCAGCAGCTCGACGAGGAGACCATCAAGAGGGCCGTGCCGCCGCTGCGCACGCGCATGCACAAGCTCGCGCAGGCGGTCGACTATCTCGACTACCTGTGGACGGATCCGCAGCCGCCGGCGCTCGACGGCGAGGCGGCGCAGCGCGTCCGCAGCGCAATCAATGCGCTGAAGGACGTGGCCTGGGAACCGGACGCGATCGAGGCAGCGCTCGAAAGGGCGGTTGAGCAGTCCGGCGCCGGCAAGGGCAAGTTCTACACGCCGCTGCGCGACGTGCTCACCGGCAAGAAGGTCGCGCTGCCGATCCATTACTGCTTCGCGTTGCTGCCAAAGGATGTCGCGCTGTCTCGACTGCATCGAGCCTCGAACCCCCCCGACTGATGCTGCTCACGATCGTCATCGACCTCGACCCGAACATCCTGCGCATCGGACCCCTGCTCATCACATGGCATGGGGTGTTCGCGGTGCTGGGCATCATCGCCGCGGCGCGCATCGGCTTCTGGCTGCTCGGCAAGGACATCCCCCACCTCACTGGCACGGGTGACGGCCTCGCCTGGATGGTGGCGCTGGGCCTGATCGGCGCGCGTCTTCTTTATGTGTGGGAGAACTTCCGGCTCTTCGCCAACGGCCAGCTGCTGCGCGTATTCGCGCTGACGGAGGGCGGCATCAGCCAGTGGGGCGGCCTGATCGGAGCAATGGTGGGGGTCGTCGTGTGGTCCCGCCGCGCGAGGTATTCGGCCTGGAAGATCCTGGATGCGGGTGGCGCCGCGGCGATGCTCGGACTGGCCGTCGGCCGCATCGGCGACGTCATCAACGGTGAGCATCACGGCACGCCGACCAACCTCCCGTGGGGTGTCGAGTACGTCAACCCCGCCACGCTGGGCGAGCCGGGCAGGGTCGTCCACCCCGAGGTCGCGTACGAGATGGTGCTGTGCCTGTTGATCCTCGGCGCGCTGCTTCCTTTCCACCGGCGCATGAAGGCCCGCCTGCCCGATGGCGTGATTGGCCTCATCTACTTCGGGTTCTACGCCGGAGGCCGCTTCTTCCTGAGCTTTCTACGCACCGACCCGGGTGTGTTCCTCGGCCTTCGGCAAGCGCAAGTCGCTTCGCTGCTGGTGGTCGCGGTCGCGGTCATCGCGATTCCGGCCCTTTTCCGGCGAGCCGAAGCAGCCGCCGTGCCAGCGCCGGCGACCCCGGTTCATGTCGAAAGTACACGTGAACCTGTTCGTGCGACGCCAGCGCCGACCTCACCTCGGAAATCCAGGAACGCAAGGAAGCGCCGGCGTACCCGCGCCGCAGGCGAAAGTAAGCCACCGAGCTGACGTCGACGAGCGGCGCGCGTGGCCACTTCTCCTCGTCGGTGACGACGAGCGCGCTGCCATGGGCGCGAAGCACCCGATACGTCTCTTCGTCGAACCACGATTCGTGGCGAAACTCCGCGGCCACCGGCCGATTCAGCGCCGTCAGCAGCGAATCGAGCAGCGCGACGTTCTTCTGGCGGGCGGGCGGAAACTGTAGCAGCACCGGACCCAGCCGCTCGCCAAGGACTGCGATCCGCGTGCTGAAGATCCTGGCCAGACCGACCCGGTCGAAGCCTTCGGCCGAATAGGTCAGGCCGCGGTTCGCCTTCATGCAGAAGCGAAAGCTTCCTGGAGTCTCCGCCGCCCACCTCGCAAGCGTCGTCTCTGGGGGCGTGCGGTAGAAGCTGCCGTTGAGCTCGACTCCGTTGAGCCGCTGCGCGTAGTAGCTCAGCATCTTCGAACCCGCCAGGTGACTGGGGTAGAACTTGCCCTTCCAGGTCACGTAGCTGAAGCCGGACGTCCCGGCGAAGAGCATCGGGTTACGAAACCGGGACGATGCCGTTTCGCATCACGCGCTCGTGCAGCTGCCCGCAGGCCGCGTCGGCCTCGCGCCCACGCGTGTCGCGCACCGTCACGTTCAACCCCTGCGCCTCGATCAAGCCTCGAAAAGCGCGGATCGATGACCTGTCCGGAGCGCGGTACGGCGTGTCCTCGACGGGGTTGAACGGGATCAGGTTGACGTGGGCAAGCTTGCCCTTCAGCAGCACGCCAAGCTCTCTCGCGTCGCGGCCAGTGTCGTTGACGCCTGCCAGCATCACCCACTCGTAACTGACACGCCGGCCCGTCCTGCCCGCGTAGGCCTGCGCCGCATCGACCAGCTCGCGCACCGGGTATTTCCGATTGATCGGAACCAGGACGTCGCGCAGCTCGTCGCGCGCGGCGTGTAGGGATATGGCGAGCGTCACCGGGATCTTCTCCTCGCCCAGCTGCGTGATGCGTGGAATCAGACCGCTCGTCGAAATCACGATGCGGCGCGGGCTGATGCCGAGCAGCTCTGGGTCCGCGATGCGGCGCACCGAGTCGACGACCGATTGGTAGTTGGCCATCGGTTCTCCCATGCCCATGAAGACGACGTGGGACAGCCGGCGCCCCTCTGCGGCAAGCACGCGCGCCGCGTCGACGGCCTGCTCGACTATCTCGTGCGCCTTCAGGTTGCGACCGAAAGGGAACTTTCCGGTCGCGCAGAACGGACAGCCGATCGGACAGCCGGCCTGTGATGAGATGCAAAGCGTCGAGCGGTCCGCGTAGCGCATCACGACGGCCTCGACGGAGTGGCCTCCGTCCAGCTCGAACAACGTCTTGGTGGTCAGACCGCGGTCAGCTTCAGAGACGGCGATGGGTTTGAGGGAGGTTGCACGAAAGTCTCGCTCGAGCGCCTCGCGCAGCGGCCTGGGCAGGTCGCGCATCGCGTCGAAGGTCGCGGAGCCGCGGGCAAGCCACGTCCACACCTGCTTGCGCCGGTAGGCCGGTGCATCGTGCTCGGCCAGCCAGGTTTCGAACTCGTTTGCGGACTGCGAGAGGATCGGTGGGCGGGGGTCGGTCACCCGCTTAGATTACGGACGGGCTCGTAAACCTCATCGCGCTCGCGCACGTCACCGTCGTCGACCAGCTTGCGCAGGTGCGCCCGCAGCGTCATCTCGGCGGCGATCGCGAGCTTCTCAGCGAGCTCGCCGTAAACGCGCCGCGTCAGCTCGGTCGCCGTGCCCCGGCCACGACGCACCTCCGCCAAGACCTGGGCCTCGCGTTCCAGACGGTGGCGGCGGTACTCGTCGATCTTCCCCATCGCATCTGTGACCGGATCCCAGTGACCCGGGAAAAGCATTCGGGGGCGGAGCGCGGCAAGTCGGTCCAGCGAGCGGAGGTAGGCGGCCACGTCGCCTTCGGGGAACGTCACCATCGAGCTGCCCCGGCCGAGGATCAGGTCGCCCGTGAAGATGGCTCCGTCGTCGGGAATCAAAAAGCACAGGTGATCGGCGCTGTGACCGGGCGTGTACAGCGCGGTCAGGCTGAGTCCTCCGGCGCGGACGATGTCCCCGTCGCGCAGCTCGGGAAATCGCCGCACCGATGCGTGATACGGCGCGGCGAATCGCTCTGCGAGGGGAAGGTGGTCCGGATGCGAGTGAGTGACGAGGACGACCGCGACGGTCCTTCCTGCCACCCGCCCGTTGAGGGCATCGAGGTGGCTGTCGTCGTCTGGTCCCGGATCGATCACCGCAACCACCGGGCCCGCGTCCACGATCCACGTGTTTGTCCCCGGCCCGGTATAAGACCCCGGGTTGGGCGCGACGACGCGCGAAACCCGGGCCATGCTCAGCGGGGGCGGTAGGCGGGCAGGTAGATGTCGACCCCGTCAGGCGGGCTTACGTCGAGCCATCCGTCGAGCTGGGTGTCGACGATCAGGCGCACGAGCGGCTCGCCCAGCTCGGGGACCGTGAGCTGGCCGCGTTCGCCGGTCGCCGAGATGCGGATCCTCCACCACGCGCCGCGGCGTTCGGCGGCGACGGCCAGAGAGTCCGCGACCAGCCAGTCCCTGATCCGGTTGAAAGCCTCGACCAGCGCAGGCTCAGAGCCCATGACGGCAGCGTCGGATGGTATGTCGCCCGCCGCGCCGGGGACAGCGAGGTTGAGCACCGCCCCAAGGACTACACCGCGGGCGCCGTCCTTCGGGTCGATCGCGGCCGCCTCCAATCCCGCTGCTCTCCGGCCAACCTCCTGGGCCTGCTCGAACACGGCTTCGAGGAGCTCGGGCCGGCCGAAGGCCGCCTGGCGCGCCGACTCCTGCAGGGCCAGGACCGAGGAGCGGAGCTTGTGCCCGAGCCGGCCGAGCAGGTGGTCACGCTGCTCGTCGGCAAGCCGCTGCCCCATCTCGGCCGACCTCCGCGCCATCCGCAGGCCCCCCTCCGAGGCCCAGCCGACAAGCCTTCCGTTCAGGACCAGCGCCTCCCACGGGCCGCCTGGCGGGGGGAACTCGAGATCGGCCGGTCCGTGGCGCTCACGGCCGGGCACGGACTCCATGCCGCCGCCCACCCGAACCCAGATCGGCCCGGAATCCATGTGTTGTCTAACGGTCGATCAGGTGCGAATCCGGGCCGGCACGGTGAATCTGAAGGTCGTGCCGCGCCGGTCGCTCGCCGCGACCCAGATCCGGCCGCCGAAGGAACGCTCCACGACGAGCCGGCACAGGTAGAGTCCGAGGCCCAGTCCGCCCTGAGATCTGCTCCGGCCGGCCGGACCCGTCTTCTCGAACACCGTGTCCAGGGTTCCCGCCGGAAGGCCCAGTCCGTTGTCGGCGACGGTGATCTCGAGCCAGCCGCGCTGGACCTGGCGCGCCTCGACCTGCACCGTACGGCTCGTGTATTCGAGCGCGTTGCCGATCAGGTTGGTCAGCACCTGGGCGAGGTGAGCCGGCTCGCAGAACGCCTGAGGCAGGTCCTCGGGCAGGTTGATCTCCACCGCCGAGGTCCGTTCCGCGTAGCGATGAGCGAGCACCGCGACCACGCCGGCGAGCGCCGACGCCAGGTCGACCGGCTCCGGCGTCGGCTCGAAGTGCTTGGTCTCGAGCTTGGCGATGATCAGCTGGCTCTCGACCAGGCTCAGCAGGCGGTCAGATGATTCGTAGGCCTCTTGCAGCAGCGAGCGGCGCCCGTCGGCATCGATGGTCTCTTCCCATTGCATGATGCCGGCGAGCGTGTTCTTCATCGCCGCGGCGGGACTCCTGACCTCGTGGCCGATGGCACGCAGCATCAGGTCCTTAGCCTCGAGGGCCTGCCGTTGCGCGGTCACGTCCTCATGGAGCGTGAGCACGCCGGCCGGTTCGCCTTCGAGACCAGGGATCACGACCCGCCTCACGTGGACGGTGCGGTCCGGATCCTTCATCCGCAGCTCGATCGTTCCCTCGGCATCGGCTTCGTCGGCAGGTGTCGCTCCGGCAGCGGCGTAAACCTCGTCGGGCTTGCGGCCCGGCATCTCGGCCGCCTGGAGGCTGTAGATGGATTCGATCTCCGGGTTGGCGTACACGATGCGCCCGGCGGCGTCCTCCAGCATCACGCCAACCGGCGAGTGGCGCAGGATCGCGTTCATCATCCGGCGCTCACGGTCGAGCGCGTCGACGAGCTCGAGCTGACCCAGGAGCACCGCGGCCTGGCCCGCGAGCACGCCTGCCAATCGGCGCGTCTCGGCCCCGCCGGCAGTCATCCGCGCGACGAGCAGGGCCGCGAGCCTGCCCTCGACCTGGACCGGGATCGCGAATGCGTCCTGGGGCGCACCGAGCAGGTCGAGCAGGGCACGTAGGCGCCGGCCGCCCGCGGATGACATTAGCGCGCGCAAGAGCTGGGCGCTGTCGGTCACCGGAACTCTCGGCGACACATCTCCGTTGTCAGACCGGCGAACGAGCTCGCCATCCTCGAGCAGCCAGAGCTCACCTTGCGAACCGGCGAGTGCGCGGCTCACGAGGCGCGCCATCTCGGACCGGGCGCGGTCGGGCTCCGTGGGCGTCAGGTCGGTGAACGCGGCGACCGCCTCCAGCGTCCGGATGCGGCCGCGCGTCTCGGCGACCAGCCGTGCGTTCTCGATCGCGACCGCGGCGTGGCGGGCGAAGTCGAGCGCGGCCGAGCTCGGTTCAGCGACCAGCGCGGACGCATGGACCGCGCCGATCGCGCCCACCAGGCGGTCGCCGTACCAGAGCGGGACCAGGTTCCACGCGTAGTCGTGCGCCTTGCCGCTGACGATGCCGGCCGGCGCGACGCGGTCGTCGGAGCTCAGGCCGGCCCAGGCCAAGACCTCCTCGCCGGCGGGGTCGCCGCTGCCCCGCGTCGCGGTCACGCGTCCTTCCGTATCGAACGCCCAGCAGACGGCGCCGCCCGACTCCAGCATCGTCTGCGCCTGGTCCGCGATGTTGGCGACCACGCTCATAAGCTCGTGGCCGGCGAGCGCGGCGAGCTCCTGGATGCGCACCGACTGCGCGAGAGCCAGCTCATTGGCGTGATGCAACCGCAGCGTGCGCAGCGCGATGCCCACCACCGGCATCGCGGTCTCGAGCAGCTTGAGATGCGTAGCCTGGAAACGCCCGCCGTCGTTGCGCATCGCGACCACGCCCGCCACCACACGATCGTCCTGTGTGATCGGCGCCCACACGACATGACTCGGCGAGTGGCTGAAGACGTAGCTGCCGATCGGGCCACCGAGGTCGGAGGGCTCATCCGCCACGACATCGATCACGTCGGTGCCGCCTTCGATCATGCGGCGGAAGAAGGGGGCGCCGTCGATCGCGACGGGGCCGATGGGTACCGCCCGCTCGCCACGCTGTGCGGTGAACCCGGCGACCAGCCCGGCGACGTCGACATACCCGAGCACCGTGTGCGTCGAGCCGAGGTAGTCGCTGACCACGGAGAACACCGCCTCGGCAAGCTGGTGCTCGTCGGAGGCGCCCGCCACGCCCATCTCGAGGAGGTGGAGGGCTTCGAGGCGCGCACGCTCTGTCTGGGCCTGGGCAAAGTGGTCGGCATTGGCGAGGGCCAGGCTGACGTGCGCGGCGACGTCCTGGAGCAGGTTCACGTGCCAGTCGTCAAACGCGCTCTCCGTGTAGGACTGCAGCGAGAGCAGGGCGGTGATCTGGTCGCCGCTCAGCACCGGCACCCAGACGAATGAGCGAGAGACCCTGCGCCGGCCCGAGGGCGGTCCCGAAACGAAGATGGCCGCGCCCTGGCCGACCGTCCAGACCTCGCGCTCGAGCTCCTTGCCTTCGAACGAGCGGGCCCAGGGCGACTTGCGCACCAGGACCGGCTTGCCGGTCTCATAGGCCTCGCGGGACGGGCCAGTGACCGCGAGCGCCACCGGGGGCACGATCTCCTCCACGCCGCCCACGTACTGGTAGCCCTCCGCCACCGGTCCCTCGGCGGTTTGCGTGACGGTCGCGAGGATGAACCCGTCGAAGTTCAGAAAGGCGGCGAGCTCTTCCCGCAGAGTGCGCATGATCGACCAGCGGTCGAGGCTGGACGCGAGGCGCCGGCCGATCGAGTTGACGACCTCCAGCCTCCTGCGCTGATCCTCGATTGCCTCGTAGCTGCGCGCGTTGCGCATCGCGAGCGTGACCTCGTCCGAAAGCAGCTCTAGAAAGGCCGCCGTCGAGTCCTCGTACGCGTAGGGCCGTGAGCACATGATGCCGAGCGCTCCGCGGGCGACCCCGCCTTCAGTCAGCGGCACCCACAGCGAGGAGTGCGGGTAGTGGACGATCGTGGGCTTGTTGTCAGCGACGACCTCGCGGGCGGCGGCGGCCGGAAGGGAGCGCGCGGGCAGCCATCGCGAGCTGAGCAGCGAGTCCCCCTCCACCCGCATCGACCGGGCGCGGTCGGTGCCGTCCTGGAGCGTGATCATCTCGATCGCATCGACCGGCAGCAGCTCACGCAGGGTGGCGTAGAGACCGGTCAGCACGCTCGCTTCGTCGAGCGTCGACGTCATCGCTCGAGCAATGTTGTTCAGGGCCCCCATGCGCCGTGCCTGGTTCCTGGTCAGCTCATTCAAGGAGGCGTTGGCGAGCAGTACGCCCAGCCGGCGATGCACTTCCTCGAGAAGGGCGATCTCAGTAGGGGGGACTTTGCGCTTCCGGTACGAGTGGTAGATGACGCTGCCGATGAGCTCGCCCTGGTGCTTGACCGGCACCCAGATCGCGAATTTCGCCTGGCGGCCGCCGCCAGGGCCCTTCCCCACCTCCTGCCTTGCTGACTCGGTGGAGACCACCGCAGTCTTCGGGTTGGCGAACTGACGCGTGTACATCGACTCCTTGAGGGGGCGGCGGCGAACGTCCTGCAAGACGCCTGAGTCGACCGCCAGCGAGTGATACCACCCCTCCCGTTCCAGGACCTGGAGGTTGATGACGTCGTAGCCGAACTGCGGCTGAAGGCCGCGGTACAGGACCTGGACCAGGTCGGCTTCGGTGACGCAGCTGCTCAGCTCATGGATGAGGGCGCTCGCCGGACGACCTCGAGTCGTGGCCCCCACGGGGCGGGCAAGAGGGGTTGCCTTGGGTCGCCCGAGGTGGCTCTTGGCCGCCGCCTGCGCGGCGCGAGGCCTGCTGTTTCGCCGGGTTTGCGCCATTTCCACGGATATACTGCGCCACAATTCAGGTGCCATTCACACCGCCCAAGCCAATTGCTCCCACGCCCGAGGAATTGCGGGGCTCGACGGTGCTGGTGGTGGACGACGAGCGGGCGTGGCGGGTGATCCTCGAGACCGACCTGAAGATGCTTGGCTACAAAGTGTCGATGGCCGAGGACGCGGACCAGGCACTGGTGCGCGCGCAGGCAGACAGACCAGAGGTGGCCATCATCGACCTGATGCTTCCCGAGCCGATGGACGGCTGGGGTCTCCTGAACGAGCTGCGGGCGCGCGGCCAGAAAGTGCCCGTGATCTTTTACACCGCTTACCCGGTGTTCCCCTCGGGGACAGACGATCCGGACGTCGTCGGCTACATGAGCAAGGCAGTCGACCGTGCGGATCTGTATGCGCTCCTGCCGGTCGCGATCCGGCGCTCGCGCGAACGCCGGAACTCAGATAGTTAGGTGCTAGAAGCCCAGGTCAGCGAACAAGCCGTCAGGGCCGTCAGTCCAGTTGGCCCCGGCCGCCAAAGCGAGGACGGCCAGGATGACGAGAGCGATGATCACTCCTCGAACCTTGAAACGCCATGTCATACGAACTACCCCTTCCCTTCCGTCCCTACTACCAGTCAGTCCAGTCACCGCCTACTGCGAGTGCGAGGGAGACCAACACGATCAATGCTGAGAGCACACCCTGGACCCTGTATTTCCACGTCATCCCCGTTATTACCCCTTTGTTTTTCGAAGTCACGCCAGGTCCGGCAGCAAGTATGCGGGAGCCCGGTTGTATTCGCGCGTTTTAGTGTAGTCAATAATCGTAAAAAGTAGTGTAGAGGGAGTCTTGGAAAATCGAACCACACGGCGCGTTTCGGGCGGAGAAGCCAGGCGTGAGGTTCGGCTGCCGCCTCTCCCGCCGGGCCTGGAAGTGTACCGCCCGGCCGACGTTCTAGGGTCCTCCGTGCTGGTCGTCGAGGACGAGGCGGCCATGCTGCAGCAGCTGCGCATCGACTTGCACGACCTCGGTTACCGACCTTCCGTAGCCGCCTCGGCTTCACAAGCCCGCGAAGTGCTGGAGCACGAACGAGTCGCGGCGGTGCTGCTCGACCTCGTCCTCGATGAGCACGAGGACTCTGGATTCGATCTGCTGAAGTGGATCCGCGAGCACCACCCGGGCCTTCCCGTAGTCGTGCTGTCGGCGGCGCAGGTCAACTCCGCGTCGATCCGCCGCGCCTACGAGCTGGGCGCCAGCTCGTACTTCGTCAAAGGCAACGTCCCCATGGCGCACATCTACTCCGACCTGGCCGCACGCCTTGTCGAGCGAGGCACGGGCCGGCCGGGCACCTACCGCTTCGGACGCCTCGAGTTCGACCCGATTCGGCGGGTCGTGCGCATGGACGGTCGCGAGGCCCGCTTGACGCAGCAGCAGGCGGCGCTGGTTCTGTTCCTCGCGCAGGGATCGAAGCCCGCCACGGCACGCGACCTCATCCAGGCCGGGCTGTTCCGGCACAACGCGGCGCACTCCACGGTGCACTCCGCGCTGCTCACGCTGCGCCGCCGCCTCGACGAGCTCGAGCCCGGGCTGGGCGCGACCTTCGTTCACGCGTCGGCGCGTGGCTACAGCCTGGTGGCTCTGCATGACTGACGAGCAGAAGACGCCACTCCCGAGCAAGTCGGTCCTCGACGACGTCATCGACCTGCGCCGCTACTTCCACAAGCATCCCGAGGTCAGCTTCAGCGAACACGAGACCACGCGTTATCTGAAGGAACGCCTACGCGAGCTCGCCCTCGACCTGGAGACATGCCCGACGGAGACCGGTGCGGTGGCGCTGCTCGACACGGGCCGGCCCGGTAAGACCGTGATGCTTCGTGCCGACATCGATGCGCTGCCGATTCAAGAGGAATCAGGCGTCGACTTTCACTCTCGCATCGACGGACGGATGCACGCATGCGGCCACGACGCGCACATGGCGATCATGATCGGCGTCGCGCGCACCCTGATCGATCGCATCTGGGACGTCGGCGGCAAATACCTCTTTGTCTTCCAACCCGCGGAAGAGATCGTCGAGGGCGCCAAAGCGATGATCGCCCGAGGGTTGCTCGACGAGCATCGCCCCGACGCCGTGATCGGTCTCCACATCGTGAGCTTCCTGCAGTCCGGAACCGTTGTCTCGAGGCCGGGTCTCCTCTGGGCAGGCTCAGATGCTTTCGACATCACGTTCGCGGGCCCCGGAGGGCATGGCGGAATGATGGGCAGGCGAGGCAACGTGCTCGCCGCGCAGGCTTTTTTCGTCGAGCGTTTGCACACGGTGGTGGAAGGGCTGGAGCACGAGGGGGTGCAGTGTCACACCACCGTCGGCAACATCAGCAGCGACGGCGCGTGGAACATCGTGCCGCGCGGGGTCCTCGTCCAGGGCAGCCTCCGAACATTCAACGATCTGCTGCGCGAGCAGGCGCTCGACCGCCTGCACGACCTGCTGCGCGAGACGCAGAGCGAGTTCGAGGTCAGCACGTCTCTCGACCTGGTGCACGGCACGGTGCCGTTGATGAACGAGCCCAATGTGACACGCACGGTGCTCGAGGTCGGCCAGGAGCTCATCGGCGATCATGCGAGCCTGCTCGGCCGCCCGTTGACCGTGAGCGACGATTTCGCGGAATTCCTCACGCGCATTCCAGGCTGCTACTTCATGCTCGGCGCGCGGCCGGAGGGGGACACACCGCCGGCGCACCACTCGCCGGGATTCCGCATCGATGAGGCGGCGCTGCCGATCGGCGTCAAGGTGCTGGCGGGAGCGGCCTCCAGGCTCGCGGCCCAGTAGGCGGCCATGCTCTGGCTTCTTGCGATTGGGTTTGGCGTGGTCCTCGGCCTCGCCGCCGGCGGGAGTCTCTCCAACCTGGCCCGTCTGAAGTTCCGCTGGCCATGGTTTCTGGTGGGAGCGGTGGTGATTCGGGAGGTGGTGACATTCACCCCCCTCAGCCGCGTCGAGGGGGCCCAGTACGTCTACGTCGTCTCGCTCGCGCTCATCGTCATCTGGACGGTCTGGCACCTGAAGCGCCTCCCGGGCGTCTGGCTGGTGACCGCCGGCGCGCTTTGCAACCTGATTGTGGTCGCGGCCAACGGCGGCCGGATGCCGGTGTCCGTGGACATCGCAAAGGCCCAGCTCGGCGGCGTCTTGTTTCAGCGCGGCACCATCGGGCAGTACACGCTGATGGGCCCCGACACGCACCTCGGCTTCCTGGGCGACTGGCTCTCGGTCTGGCCCCTTCCGCAGGCCTACAGCCCTGGCGACCTGCTGATCGCGATGGGTCTCGCCCTGGTCATCCTGGTCGCCATGCACCGGGCGCCCGAATCTGAGGTGGTGGTCTAGAAACCCCAGTGCGTATAGTGATCTGACCCCGCCGTGATCATCTTCTGGATCCTCACGTTCTTCGTCGGCGCTTCGGCATTCGCCTTCGCGCTGATCGGGCTCCAGCTCGGCACCGGTTGGTCGATTGCGTATGCGGTCGCCGCGATGCTGGTGTGCAGGGGCGTGCTGTCGTTGATCAAGCGCTGGCTTGTCACCCGCGAGCATCTGCCCGCCGAACCTGACGTCCTCGAGCGAACGATCGAGACCAACCGCGCGATCTTCTGGCGGCGAAGTTTTTGGCTGACCGCAGTGCCGACGGCGTACTTCGTCTTCATGTCTTTCGTATTCGGTCTCGCGCCGGTCGATGCCCTGTTGGTCTTGCCTCAGATCCTGCAGGCCTTCTTCGCTCAGATGCTCATCTTCATCTTCTTCATGTTCGCGAACTTCGCCTTGATACTCGGCCCCTTCTACATCCTGTCCAGGATCGGCAAGACCATGATCGTGCCGGATGATGCACGGTTCGGGGTGGCCATCGAAGATGTGCGTGGTCAGAAGTCAGCTGTCGGCGAGATGAAGCGAATCCTGAGGCTGATCGAGCACGGCCGGCTTTATGTGAAGGCCGGCGGCAAGCGCGAACGCGGCGTGCTCATGGTCGGCCCTCCCGGCACCGGCAAGACCATGCTGGCCAAGGCGATTGCATCCTCCCTTCACGTCCCGATCTACATCGCAAACGGCGGCTCGTTCGCCATGCTCTTCATGGGGATCGATGCCATCAGCGTGTACCTGATGGTGCGGGCCGCGCGCAAGAAGGCGAAGATCTGGGGCGGCTGCATCATCTTCATCGACGAGATCGATGCCCTCGCCTCGCGCCGCAGCGGCACGGGGGGCGGAATGATGGGCGGCGGAATGATGGGGGGGATGATGGGCGGGGGCATGATGGGCCTGAACATGCTTCTCGTCCTGATGGACGGCATCGACAACCCGGGATGGATCATCCGGCAGATGCGTGGCCTCGTGAACCTGACGCTCGACGGTGTGTTTCTGCCGCGCGTGGTCGGATTCAACGGCACCAAGCTGAAGCTGCGAATCCCCGCGCTGAAAGCGCCGAACTACAACATCCTCTTCATCGGCGCGACCAACCGGCCGTCAGTGCTCGATGAAGCGGTGACCCGACCGGGACGGTTCGGCCGCCAGCTCGTGTTTCGCCTCCCGGACCGCGAGTCACGCAAGGACATCGCGGACCTGTACTTCGCCAAGAAGCAGCACGACCCGGCGCTCGACACGCCCAGCCGCCGCGATGAATTCGCTCGAATCACCGAGGCGTATTCACCGGCCGATATCGAACAGGTCCTTTCCCTCGCCTTGCTGTACGCGTTCGAAGACGGACGCGAGGCGCTGAACTGGAAAGACGTCCGCGAGGCGATGGGCAATGTCGAAGCCGGCCTTGCGCTGCCCGTTGAGTACAGCGAGCGCGACAAGATCGCCGTGGCGCGCCACGAGATGGGTCACGCGGTCGCGTCGCACTTCTTCAAGACCGACCACGCCCACGTGCGTCTCTCGATCCGCCGCCGCGCGACGGCGGGCGGCGAGATTGGCGGATACCACAAGTCGCTTCCCACCGAGGAGGAGTGGATGGAGTTCCGCTCCCAGCTCGCCGCCGACATCCGGCACTCGCTCGGATCACTGGCTTGCGAGCACGTCTTCTATGGCGAGGGATCGACGGGCGTTTACGGGGACCTCAGGACCGCCACGGCGATCGCCTGCCGCATGGTGGGGACGATCGGCATGGGCGCGGACAAGCTGGATCCGCAGATGTCGACCAAGGCCGCCAACATCGGGGAGCAGCTCATCTCGGTGGCCCAGATCGCGGAGGGCATGCACGAGCAGGGCACCTGGGTCGGCGCCGTGCTCAACAATCCGCGCGGCCGTCGCGTCGTGGCCCAGATTCTCGGTTCTGCCTACATCGACGCCTGGCGGCTGATGAACGTCAACAAGGACGCGATCGACCAGGCGGTCGAAGCCCTGATCGCGCAGGGCGGCGAGCTGATGGGAGATGAGGTGACGGGGTTGCTCGAGTCGGTCGGCCTGCGGGCCCCGACCGAGGCGGACGCCTATCCTCCCGACCTGCCAATGGTCCCGGACCAGCGCCCCGGCATCGTCGCGACCTCGGAGCAGACGGCCTGATTCGTTTCGGGTCGTCGTTTCTGGTCGCTGTCGTCCTGGTTGCGATTCCACGCGCCGCGGCCGCCCAGGACCCTGACCTGGGCCCGAACCCGCATCACGAGGCGGCGCGGATCATCGCGGCCGAGCTCGCGATGCAGGATGCATCCGCCGTCCTCGCGACACTGGCCGCGGAGCAGCCGTCCGGGCTGACCGACTCGGTGCGC
>WNFB01000840.1_pt1 | contig 40708 bp, 36 predicted proteins | sample 5400501 | NCBI WGS metagenome assembly WNFB01 (sample SAMN13153341, study PRJNA577476) | soil metagenome | isolation source: 200 cm saprolite under Douglas fir tree site 2 hole 1 | place: USA:California | collected 2015-04-18 | reverse complement strand
CGCGCGGGACGCGGAGCGGACGCAGCCCTATTTCCTGCGCCGCCCACTGACCAATCGCGGCGGCCTGTACGACTGGTCGATGGTCCCGGCTGCGGTGCGTGGATTGCCGTTCGAACCGCCGCCGGTGACCGCGACCGTGCGCCTGTTCATCGGGGGCGAGCCGGTGACGCTGACGCGCGAAGTGGTCTATCGCTATCGCGACCAGGCGATCGGGGAAATCCGCCGGCCTATTTTCGTCACGCGCGATCTCGACGTCGCAATCACGCCCGATGAGCTGCTGTGGCCCATCGATGGTGGATCGCGCGAGCCGCGGCGCCTCACAGTCACCACCACGAACCGGACTCGCGGCCCGATCGCGGCTCGCGCAGCGGTAACTCCCCCCGCCGGCTGGCCCATCCCCGCCGCCGAGAGTCTCGCGTTGGCGCGCGAAGACGAATCGAAGAGTGTCACCGTGGCGGTCGCACCTCCGGCTGCGGACAGTCTCAAGCCGGGGACGTACGATGTTCGCGCGTCAGCGATGACCAGCGACGGAGGAGGCCGCAAGATTGATGGCTGGCTCGAGATCATCGACTATCCACACATCCGGCCGCGGGCGTTGTCCCACACCTCGGTGTCGCAAGTTCGGGTCGCGCGTCTTGTGCTGCCCGGACTCTCGCGCGTCGGCTACGTGCGCGGAGCGGCCGACCGCGTTCCCGAAGCACTGCTCGCGGTCGGTGTGCCGCTCGAGTTGATCGGTCCCGATTCTCTCGCTCGCGGCGACCTGTCGCGCTACGACGCGATCGTCATCGGCAGTCGCGCATACGAAACCGACCCGGCGCTCGTCGCCAACAACGGCCGACTGCTCGAGTACGTGAAGAACGGCGGCCTGTTGATCGTGCAGTACCAGCAGTACCCGTTCGTGGACGGCGGCTTTGCGCCGTACCCCCTGCACATCGCTCGGCCGCACGATCGGGTCACGGACGAAAACGCCGCGGTGACCGCGCTCGATCCCGCCCATCCGGTATTTCATTGTCCCAACGAGATCGGTCCGGACGACTGGCGCGGTTGGGTCCAGGAGCGTGGCCTCTACTTCGCGCACGACTGGGACACGACCTACGTGCCGCTGCTCGAGACACACGATCCGCCGCCGAATCCCCCGCAGGAGCTGAAGGGCGGGCTGCTCGTCGCCGCGGTTGGCCGCGGCACCTACGTGTACACGGGCTTGAGCTTCTTCCGGCAACTGCCGGCGGGTGTGCCCGGCGCATATCGGTTATTTGTGAACTTGCTGGGGCTGAAGCGGCGGAATGTTCCGTAAGCTGCTGGTGATGGGAGCGATCCTGCTCGGCGGCTGCTCGCGCGACCACCGCACTCCCCTCGTCATCTACAGCCCCCACGGCCGTGATCTGCTGTCGCTCTTCGAGCACCGCTTCGAGGCGCTGCATCCCGATGTCGACGTGCGTTGGCTCGACATGGGCTCACAGGATGTCTACGACCGCGTTCGCTCGGAGCGCGCTAATCCGCAGGCGGACGTCTGGTTCGGCGGTCCATCGCTGATTCTCGCGCCCGCCGCGCGCGATTCGTTGCTCGACTGCTTTCGTCCCGCGTGGGCCGGCGCGATTCCGGCGCGCGCGCGGGGGACCGGCGATTGCTACTTCGCCGCATACGAAACGCCGGTCGTCTTTCTCTATCCTGAGAAAGTCGTGCGTGCCGAAGATGCGCCGCAGGACTGGGACGATCTGCTCGATCCCAAGTGGACAGGGAAGATCATCATCCGCGACCCGCTCGCCAGCGGGACGATGCGGGCCGTGTTCGGATTCATCATCGAGCGCGGTCTCAAGCAAACGGGCGACACCGTCGCCGGTTTCGCCTGGCTGCGGCGACTCGATGGCCAGACGAAAGCGTACGAGCAAAACCCCGCGCTCGTGAGCGAGAGAATCGCCCGCCAGGAGGGGCTGGTGACGGTTTGGGATCTGCCCGACGTGTTGATCAGTCGCCGGCGCGGCATGCCCATCGGTTACGTCTTCCCGAAGAGCGGGACGGTCGCGATCGAGGATGAGATCGCCATCGTCCGTGGCGCGAAGCACCTGGCGGCCGCTAGGGGCTTCGTCGATTTCGTCGGCAGTCCCGAGATGCAGCTCGCCGCGGCGCGCGAGGTGTATCGACTGCCCGCCCGGCTCGATTTGCCCGCGGACTCGCTGCCCGACTGGGTGCGCGACGTTCGCCGCCGCATGGTGGTCGCGGACGTGGATTGGAATCTCCTCGCCGAGCACGGACCGGAATGGATGCGCTGGTGGGACCAGCACGTGCGCGGGACCGGACACCGGGAAGGAAGCCGGGGGAGCCGTCGTTGAGCGGCTTTCTCGAAATCCAGGCGATCGAAAAGCGATGGGGACACGGCGTCACGGTCGGTCCGATCACGCTCGACATCGCCCGCGGCGAAATCCTCGCCCTCCTCGGTCCTTCGGGCAGCGGCAAGACGACGATGTTGCGGTTGCTCGCCGGCTTCGAAACGGCGGACGGCGGAAGGATCGCCGTCGCGAGCGAAGATGTGACCGACGTTGCTGCTGCCCGCCGTCGCTTCGGGATGGTCTTCCAGCACTACGCACTGTTTCCGCACCTCGACGTGGGGCAGAACGTAGGCTTCGGGCTCCCGGGATCGAATGCGCGTGATGCGAAGGTCACCGCTGCGTTGAACCTCGTGGATCTCTCCGGCTTCGAACGGCGAAAGGTTCACGAGCTCTCCGGGGGACAACAGCAACGGGTGGCGCTCGCGCGCGCCCTCGCGCCGGAGCCGCGCGTGTTGCTGCTCGATGAGCCGCTGTCGAACCTCGATCCGACGCTGCGCGAGCGCACGCGCCGCGAGCTGCGGCAGCTTATCAAGCGCGTAGGGATCACCACCGTGTTTGTCACGCACGAGCAGGAGGAGGCATTCGACTTGGGCGATCGCGTCGCGGTGCTCAACGCCGGCCATCTCGAGCAGACGGGCTCACCGGAAGAGCTGTACGAGCACCCGTCCAGTCTCTTTGTCGCGACGTTCGTCGGACGCGCGAACGTGTTTCGCGGGGCAGCCGCGCGCGCACTCGGGTTGACGCGCGCTGATCACGTGCTCGTCGTCCGGCCGGAGCGCCTGCGATTCGGCGATGCCGGTCTCCCGGGCGTGGTGCGCGAGCGTCGCTACACCGGGTCCGCTGCGTTTTTCCAAGTCGAGGGCGACGACGGTCAGCGATTCGAGGTACTGGCCGAGCCGGAGGGCGCCCAGGTGGGGGCGCGCGTCTATGTGGAAGCGACTCGCGTGATCGCACTTCCAGACGGCGCGGGTGGTCGATGAATCGCGTTCGCAACGGCAATGCGGCAGCGCTGGCGATGACGCTGTTGCTCGCCTGGCTGGTCGTGTACCCGATTCTGATCGTCGTACTCGAAGCCGCGAACGGGCACGGCGCCTGGAGCGAGTTCTTCACACGGCCCGGCGAATGGGCCGCGTTGTGGGCAAGCGTCTGGATCTCCCTGGCGAGCGTCGCACTCGCGGCAGCAATTGGAATTCCGCTGGCCTTTCTCTTCGAGTGGTTCGATTTCCCCGGCCGCAAGACGCTCGGCGCCTTGATTGCGCTGCCGGTCGTGTTGCCACCATTCGTCGGCGTGATCGCCTTCCTCTTCTTGTATGGAGAGTCGGGATTCGTCACGCGTGCGTTGCAAACGGTGCTCGGACTCGAGCAGGCGCCGTGGCGGCTGCAGGGGCCGCTCGCCATTCTCCTCGTGCACGCGTACTCGATGTACGTCTACTTCTATCTGTTCACGCGCGCCGGATTGGCCAAGCTCGACGTGTCGATGCTGGAAGCCGCGCAGGCGCTCGGCGCCAATCGCCGCGCGACGTTGTGGCGCGTGATCGTGCCGCTGCTCCGTCCGTCGCTGGTGGGCGCCGCCATCCTGACGTTCATGACCGCGCTCGGCTCGTTCAGCGCGCCGTACATCTTCGGTGGCGGCTTTCGCGTGATGACGACGCAGATCGTGGCGACGAAACTGAACGGCGACCTGCCGCTCGCCATGGTCGAGACCGTGGCGCTCGCCGTCGTCGCGGTGGTTGGCCTGGCGATTCTGCGACGCACGGAAGGCGACGACGTGCTCGTGGCGCTGGGGAAGGGTGTCGCACCGCAGCGCCGGCCGATCCGTCGCAGGAGCGCGCGGATGCTCGCGACGGGCGCGGGGTGGGGGTTTGCGGTCTTGCTGTTGCTTCCGCACCTGACGCTGGGCCTGGTATCGCTCGTGCCGTACGGCGCGTGGACGACGCAGATCCTCCCGCCGGTGATCAATTTCGCCAACTACCGGCGCCTGTTTTCCGAGGCCGAGCGTCTCCGGCCGCTGCTCAATTCCTTGTGGATGGCGGCGGCGAGTACCGCGCTCGCCGTCGTGCTGGCGCTCGCCGCCGGGTGGCTCGTGGTCCGGCGTCGGGTCGTGCTGCGTCGCGTGATCGAGGGACTGCTCGCACTGCCGTGGGCGCTTCCGGGGACGGTCTTCGCGATTGCGCTGGCGATCACGTTCAGCGTGCATGCGCCGCTCGAGCTGCGATTCGTGCTGGTCGGCACGGCGCTGATTCTGCCGCTCGCCTACCTCGTGCGCGCGTTGCCCCTCACCGGCCGCGCGCTGCTCGCGTCGTATCGCCAGCTCGACCCGTCGCTCGAGGAAGCGGCCGCGAGTCTCGGCGCGGGCCGCTGGCGCACATTGGCCCGGGTCACGCTGCCACAGCTCTCGCCCGGCCTCATGGCCGGCGCCAGTCTCGCATTCGTCGCGGCGCTCGGAGACCTCGTCGCGTCAATCGTGCTCTACACGTATGAAACCCGTCCCATCTCGATAGAAATTCTCTCGAGTCTCCGGCTCGACGAGATCGGCGTCGCCGCGGCGTTCGGCGTCGTGGTGATGGTTGCCAGCGCGCTCGTGCTGGGCATTGGAGCGAGGCGATGAAGCGACTCTCGGTGCTGATGGCGGTCTGTTTCGTGGACATGCTCGGTCTCATGCTGGTCGCGCCGCTCATGCCGTTCTACGCGACGCGCATGCATGCGCCCGAATGGATGGTGGGATGGCTGATTTCCTCGTTCGCCGTGGCGCAGCTCATCTCGTCACCGGTTTGGGGCAAGTTCTCTGACCGATATGGCCGGCGACCCGCGATGCTCATCGGGCTTTCGGCATCGGCTCTCGCCTACGTGGTTTTCGGGTTCGCGAGCAGTCTCTGGATGTTGTTCGCGTCACGGATCGTCCAGGGTCTCGGTGGAGGCACTACCGGTGTGGCGCAGGCGTACGTCGCCGACACGATGGCTCCCGCCGAGCGAGCGAAGGCGCTGGGATGGATTTCCGCCGCGACCAGCGCCGGCGTGCTGATCGGGCCCGTCATCGGCTCGGTCGCCCGCAGCTTCGGGACCGAAGTGCCCGGGCTGGTGGCTGCTGGGCTCATGCTGCTCTGCGTCGTCTTCGCGTGGCGCTGGCTGCCCGAATCGCGCATCCACCACACGCACACGCCGAGCGGGCAGCAGCTCCCGCCGGGGCGGACGATCAAGCAGGCCCTGTGGGAGATTGTCGAGCATCCGTCGGCGCCGGCGAATCGCGTGATCTGGATCTATGTCGTCGGCATGCTGGCGCTCAATGTCGTCATCGGGGTGATGGCACTGTATTTCAAGGACGTCTATGGCGTGACCGAAGAGACCATCGGCTACTTCTTCACGATCTTCGGGGTCGTCGGAGTCCTCATGCGCTTTGGATTGGTGGGCTGGTTTAACCAGCGCTTCGGCGAGATCCGAACGATGCAGATGGGCACGATCTCGCTCTTTCTGGGGTTGGCGCTGATGCCGCTTCCCGCGACGATCCTGCCGCCGGGGCCGGCGATCGTCGTGTTCATTCTGTTTCTGACCCTGGTTCCGGTGGGCACGGCGCTGCTCTTTCCCGCCTCGACGTCGCTCGTCAGTCAGCGGGTGCCTCGCCACGAATTGGGCTTGGTGATGGGCGCGCAGCAGACGCTGCGGGGAATCGCGAGCATCGTGGGTCCCGTCGGTGCCACGCTTGTATTCGACCAACTGGGACACGGCGTGCCGTTCCTCATTGCCGCGGTCGTCGTCGCGATCGCCGGGCGGATGGCATTCCGGGAACGACCCGACGAGCCGGTGGCGGCAACGGCCTGAGAGCGGCTACTTTCTGGCCATGATCCTCGCCGCCGGTGTCGCGCTCGCCGCAGTCACTGGTTCCATGACTCCCGCACCATCCCGGCCCAAGTTGGTTGTCGTCATCACAGTCGATCAGCTGCGTCCGGACTATCTGAATCGCTGGAAAACACAGCTCACGGGCGGGCTGGGGCAGCTCCTGACCGAAGGCGCGGTGTTCACCGACGGATACCAGGATCACGCCATTACGGAAACGGCGCCTGGGCACTCGACGATTCTTTCGGGGCTGTGGCCGGCGCACACGGGCATCATGCGGAACTCACAGGGTGTGCAGGATTCGCTTGCGCCGCTGATCGGCACGAGTGGGCCGGGCGCCTCGCCCCGGAGGTTTCGTGGCACCACGCTCGTTGATTGGCTGAAGGCATCGGATCCGAATGCCCGCGCCCTGTCGGTCAGTCGCAAGGACCGCGGCGCGATTCTCCCGATCGGCCAGGCGAAGGAGCAGGTCTACTGGTATCAGTCGGGCATCTTCACGACGAGCAGGTACTACTCCGACACGCTCCCGGCGTGGGTGCAGACCTTCAATGCTCGGCATCTGCCGTTCCAGGCGGCGAACACGACTTGGACGCTGCTGCTGCCGGACAGCGCCTATAAAGAGGAAGACAACGAGCCGTGGGAGAATGGTGGGCACGACGTCGTGTTTCCGCACCGTCTCCCCGCCGATAGCGTGCGCGCGGCCGCGGCGATCATCGGCGTCCCGGCGATGGACTCACTCACGCTGCTGTTTGTCCTCGAAGGGTTCGAGGCATTGCGACTCGGCCGGAAAGGCACCGACATCCTCGCGGTCAGTCTTTCGACCACTGACGCGATCGGCCATGCGTTCGGTCCGGACTCGCGAGAAATCCACGATCAGGTGTTACGGCTCGACCGCTATCTCGCGTGGTTCCTGAAGCGCGTAACCGACCGGGTCGGGCGTGACAACCTCGTCGTCGTCCTGACGGCCGATCACGGCGTCACATCGCTGCCCGAGCGGACGCGCGCCAAGACGGGCGCGCCGGCGTATCGCGTGCAGCTCGATACGCTCATCAGCGCGGTGAACCACGATCTCGATCGGCTGGCGGGTGCGGCGGGCGGGGCGGGGACATCGCGGGAGTGGCTCGGGTTCGATACCGGCATGCTGTTTCTTCAAGACAACGGGCGTTTCGCGGCGGTGGGCGTGAAGACGGACAGCGTGCTCGATGCGCTCACGACGCGCATCCTGCGCGTTCAGGGCGTGGCGCGCATCATCAAGCCGCCGGACCTGGCACGAGCGGATACCGCCTCCGACCCGATTGCGCGGCGCTGGCTGCATCAGCTTTCGCCGGACGCGGGCGTTGTGCTCACCGTGACGCTACAGCCGGGCTCGATCTGGGATCCGGGCAGCTCGCTCATTGCGATGCACGGCCAGCCCTCCGATGACGACGCGCATGTGCCGATTATTTTCTGGGGCCGCGGCATCAATCGCGGGACCTACGCGGGACGCATGAACACGGTCGACATCGCGCCGACGCTGGGCGTGCTGCTCGGCGTGACACCGCTGTCGCTCATCGACGGCCGCGCCCGCACTGACGCGCTTGCGCCCAGAGATTAGGCGTGGCCGAGAAGCAATCCCCGAACCAGATCCGCCGCATCGAAGAGCTTCAGGGCTACGTCCGTACGTTGGATCACCTGAAGAAGCTGATCGCGGAGCTCGAATCCAATCGCGCGGCTAAACCGAAGATCGTCGATGGCATCTGCGGAAACATCGCGCGCGACTTATCGCACATGCGGCAGCGCGCGCTCACCAGCAACCTGGGGACGCTGCCCGACGTAGCCGGCCAGCTGGCCATCGTCGCCGGCCGTGCCGGGACCGGCCTCAACATGAAGATTCGCGCGCTCGGCGACGGGATGAACAATCTGACGATGCAGCTCGATCAGGCGCTCAAGATGGCGCACGAGGCCAAGCCCGAAAAACCCGCAGAGAAAAAGCCATCCTAGCCATCAGCTGTCGCGCGCTTTCCAAGCGCTTCGGCGACGTCGTGGCGGTCGCCGGCGTCGACTTGACCGTGGCGAGCGGCGAGTGCTTCGGCCTGCTCGGTCCCAACGGGGCGGGCAAGACCACGACCATCGAAATCCTCGAGGGGTTGACGCCGCAGGACACCGGCGACGTCGAGATCCTCGGCACGCCGTGGCGTGAAGGAGCCGCAGGACGCGCGCTGCGCGAGCGGCTGGGCATTCAGCTGCAGGAAACGCAGCTCGCCGACAAGCTCACCGTCGCAGAGACACTCGCGGTGTTCCGCTCATTCTATCGTCAATCGCACACGGTGGACGAAGTGCTGGCGCTCGTCGAGCTGGAAGAAAAGCGGCGAGCGCGCGTCGCGACCTTGTCGGGAGGGCAAAAGCAGCGCCTGGCGGTCGCCTGCGCGCTCGTGAGCAAGCCCGAGCTGTTGTTTCTCGATGAGCCGACCACCGGCCTCGATCCGCACTCGCGGCGCCAGCTCTGGGAGATCATTCGGGGCTTCCGCGCCGCCGGCGGCACGGTGCTGCTCACGACCCATTACATGGAAGAGGCGGAGCGTCTGTGCGACCGCGTTGCGATCATGGATCACGGAAAAGTGATCGCGCTGGGCACGCCGCGCGCGCTCATCGCATCGCTCGGCGCCGAGCATGTGGTCGAGTTCGCGCTCATCAATGGAACGCCCGATGATTTGATGGATGCATTGCGAGGCCTGAGTGGCGTTACTGCGGTGCGACCGGGCACCGGCGTTCTCGCGCTGACCGTGACCGAGCTGCATCGGACGCTCCCGGCATTGTTGACGTTGCTCCAGCGGCGCGGTCTGGAGCTCTCGTCGCTCACCACGCACCACGCGACGCTCGATGATGTCTTCGTCGCGCTCACGGGACGGCAACTCCGTGATACGTGAGCATCCGATGTTCCAGCTGGCGCTCGCGCGGATGCGCGAGTTCTATCGCGAACCCGAAGCGGTGTTCTGGGTCTTCGGGTTTCCGATTGTGCTGGCGTTTGCGCTCGGTCTCGCCTTTCGGAACACCGGCCCCGCCAAGCTGCAGGTCGGCGTCACTGCCGGACCGGGGGACCGCGCGCTCGTGGCCGTGCTCGATGCATCACCGCGACTCATCGCGACCGTGCTCGACAGCGCGACCGCACGCACTCGTCTGCGGACCGGCCGCATCGCGTTGCTCATCGTGCCGGGCGATCCGCTGGTCTATCGATACGATACCACCCGCACCGAGAGCGGGCTCGCGCGCCTCCAAGTGGATGAAGTCGTGCAGCGAGCGCGCGGCCGAAAGGACGTCGCGGCGGTTCGGGACGATCGTGTCGTCGCGCCGGGGTCACGCTACATCGATTTCCTGATTCCCGGCCTGCTCGGCATGAATCTGCTGGGCAGCGGCATCTGGGGCGTCGGGTTCTCCGTCGTGCAAGCGCGTCAGAAGAAGTTGCTCAAGCGGTACATGGCGACGCCGATGAAACGCAGCCATTACCTCCTGAGCTTCATTCTTTCGCGCCTCGTGTTCTTGATTGTCGAGATCGCTTTTCTGGTAGGATTCGGATGGCTGATGTTCGGCGTCGCGGTCCGCGGCTCGCTCGCGACGCTGGGCGGCGTCGCAATCTTGGGCGCGTTTGCTTTCGCCGGACTGGGACTGCTCGTCGCGAGCCGGGCGCGGACGATCGAGGGCGTGTCGGGATTGATGAACCTCGTGATGCTCCCGATGTGGATCCTGTCGGGGACCTTCTTCTCCTATTCCCGCTTCCCCGACGCCATGATCCCGTTCGTCAAGGCGCTGCCGCTGACCGCGTTGAACGACGCGTTGCGCGCGGTCATGATCGACGGCGCGGCGCTCGCAACGCTGAGCGTCCCACTCGCAATCGTGATCGCGTGGGGCGCCGTCAGCTTTGTCGTCGCACTGCGGATCTTCCGTTGGCGGTGAGCCGCTAAGGCGTCACGATCACGACGCCCATCATCACGGTCGGGTGCACCGTGCAGTGGTAGGGGAACGATCCCTGCATTCCAAATGTCTTGCTATAACTCGCCCCCGACGTCGGGTTGCCGTACGAATCCACACCGGGCGGGCCGAGCGTGCCACTGTCAAACGAACCCCCGTCAGCCGTGGCCGTGTGCCCGTACGTTCCCATATTGGTCCACTTTACGGCATTTCCGGTCTTGATCCTCACCGTATCGGGCCCATAGCGGTATTCGGCGATTGAGACGTCCGACGTGATCGGGGGAGGTGGCGCAGGGGGAGGTGGGGGCCCTGGCGGCGGTGCGGGCGGAGGACTGGAGGAGTATGAGGTGCTGGAGCCGCACGCAACCGTGAACGCGAGGAACAAACCGTAACGCAGGCGCATCGGCCACTCCCGTTTGCGGGTTATCTCGAACATCACCCGTTGGCACCCGGAACGCCAGCGCCGGCTTAACTATCCGGCCGGAACAGTGCGGCCAGTCGTCTTAGGAAGCCGCCCAGCGCCCCCCTCACTGCGGCGTTGAACGCCCCCGCCGAATGGAACCGCTCGTTCGGATCGCTGCGCAACGCGCGTCGCAGTACGTCCTCGAGCTCACGCGGAACGTCACGGCGCTCGGTGTTGAGCGGAGGCACGTCGTCCGTCGTTTGGCGAGCCAGAATCTGCTCCGGCGTCTTGCCGCTGAACGGCGGACGGCCGAGCAGTGCGAAGTAGATCGTCGCCGCGAGCGAATAGAGGTCGGCGCGTTGATCCACGCGCTCGCCGAGGAGCTGTTCCGGTGCGGCGAACTGCGGCGTCCCGCTGCGCGACGTCGCGCCGCCGAACCGCGCTCCCCCCCGTAGCGCCAAGGCGAGTCCGAAATCGGTGATGCGCAGCCGCCCATCCGGCTCGATCAACATGTTTTCAGGTTTCAGATCGCGGTGAATCAGCCCGACGCTATGCGCGTGTTCGAGCGCGGAGAGGCCCTCTTTGAGCAAGCGCTCGGTTTGCTCGAGCGAGAGGGTGCCGTGCCGCTGCACAACCTGCCCGAGGTTCGAGCCGGGGACGTATTCCATCGAGTACCAGGTGAGTCCCGCCCGGCCCATAATGTCGTAGATGCTGACGATGTTCGGATGGCGGAGCCGTGCGGCGAGCTGCGCTTCGCGCCGGAACCGCTCCAGGACGCCAGGGTCGGCGGTGAGTGAAGGATGCAGGACCTTGATCGCGACGTCGCGCTCGAGCGCGAGGTCCCGGGCGCGATACACGCGTCCAAACCCGCCGGTGCCGATCTCCTCGAGCAATTCGTAGTCGTCGCCCAGCGCGCGCCGCAACCGGCGCTCGAATCCCGATTCGGTCACGGTCGGCGCGGCGGCGGGCACCTGGAACGTCCCGGCGTCGCTGACGAAATCTTCGAGCATTTCGGTCGCCGTGTAGTAGCGCTCTCTGGGAGTCGCGGAAAGTCCGCGCACGATCACGCGCTCAACGGCGGCCGGTATCGCCGCACGCAGCTGGCGCGGTGGCTTGATGCGACCCGGATTGAGATCCGGAGGCATGCCGGTGAGGGCCGCGTAGATATTCGCGCTCGCCGTGTACACGTCGCTCGAGGGGTCGCCCGGTTCGGCCGCTCGTACCTCCGGCGCCATGAACGCCGTTGTCGGATCGTCGGTAGCCGGGGCCTCGAGGTACGGCAGGCACCAATTCGAATAGCGCAGATCGGTGATGACGCCTTGGCCGCCCGTATTGATCATCAGCGTCGACGGCCCGATGCGGCGCATGATGATGCCGCGCGCGTGCGCGTGCTCCAAGGCGGACAACAAGTCGCGAATCAACGACATGGACTGCGGAATCGGGCGCGGGCCACGCCGCAGCGCGTCCGCAAGACTCTCCCCCTCGACCCAGTTGGCCGTGCGATAGGCGAACGTCCCCATCTCTCCGGCGGCGTACACGTGTCGGATCGCGGGATGATCGAGGGCCGCGAGCGTCTCCGTCTCGCGCAGAAACCATGCGCGTCCCGGGTTGCCGGCGGCGCCCAGATGGACGCGGACAGCCACCGGACGTTTCAACACGCGATCCCATCCATGATAGAGCGCGCGCTCGGCGGATAGCGCGACCAGGTTGTCGAGCCGAAAGGCAGGCTCGAGCGCGCGCCGCGCCTCGTCAAGTAGATCGGTCGGTGGGCTCGTCGACGTCACGGGCGGGAAATGTAGCGACTGCGTTTGGCTGGCACGAATCACACGCGAGTCCCAAATTGGGTCGCATGGACGACCGGCAGCCCTTCGATCAGCGCCATCGCCTGGAGCGCCGGGTGCGGCCCGATCGGCGGACCGGACTGGATCGGCGCATCATCGAGCGACGGCAGCGCGCTAATATCGTGTTGGTCGAGCGTCGCGGACTGACCGAACGGCGCGGTCGCGTCAAGCGTCGCTCTCCGACCCCACGCCGCCAGTTGAAGGATCGTCGTGGCTCGGGGCTGAAGTTCTGAGGCTGGTCGATCGGGCCTCGGGTGAGACGGTCGCGGAATCCCGCGGCTCGCCCGTGCGTTTTGGCCGCGAGGCGGATGCAACGGTCACGGTGCATGGCGACGCCGCGAAGGTCGTCTCGGCCCGCCACGCCGAGCTGCGCGTTGAAGGCAACGCCTGGCTGCTCGCCGACCTGGGAAGCCGCAACGGCACGTATCTCAACGGCAACCGCATCACCGGGCCCACGCCGGTCTCCCAGGGCGATGTGATTCGTCTCGGTGAGTCCGGCCCCGAGTACCGCGTGGCCGCGATCGCTGGTTTGCTCGACGCGACGCTTCCCGAGCATCCCGGGATCCGGGCAGCGCCGGCGGAGGTCCGCGCCTATGGCGTCACTTTGCTGGCGACCGCGACCGGCAAGCGGTACGACGCGCGCGGCACCCGCATCCGACTGGGGCGGGGAAGAGAATGCGAAGTCCAACCCGTCGCAGCCAACGACACGATCGTGTCGCGGATTCATGCCGAGCTCACGGTCGGCGCGACCGGCGGTCTGGTCGTGCGAGATGCCGAAAGCAAGAACGGCACCTACCTGAACGGCGAACGGATCAGCAAGCCGATGCCTATCCGGCTCGGCGACAAGATCATGCTCGGCCAGGGCGGGCCGGTGCTGCTCGTCGAGGGGATGGGTACGGCGCCCCAGAGAGCGGCGCTCGGTCAGAAAACCGTCGTCGGACTGATCGGACAGGCGCTGGCAAAGGCGCGGGAAGAGCGCAAAAAGGGTGGGCGCGGATCCACGGCCTTCATGCGCGCAGTCGCCGAAGAGGTCGGAAAGGATTCGCGGCGGAAGATTCGTTGGTTAACGGCCATCGTCAGCGTGCTCATCCTGCTCCTGGTCGGCGGCGTGTACGGCGTCTATTGGCTGCTGTCGCGCCAGGTCGAGCATACAAACGAGGCCATGCGCACCGCCGCGGATTCCGCTCGAGCGGAGGGCGACCGGCTGCGCCGTGAGTTGACGGCCGCGCGTGCGGCCGCCGCGCCCGCAGCCCAAGTCGATAGCCTGCGCGTGCAGCTCGCGGCCGCGGAGTCGCGTACCTCTCAGCTTCAAGTGGCGCTCGATCGCGCGCAGCAGGCGTTGGGACAGCAGCTCGCGGCCGGTGAATCCCAGCGTCAAGAAGGCCAGCGCGACCTGCAACGCATGCGCGATCAGCTCGCCGCCGCGGAGCGTCGCGCACCGTCACAGGAGTCGCTCGACAGTTTGCGGCGGGCTGTGGCGACGGCGGAAAGCCAGGCGGCGAGTCTCGACGCCAAGATGCGCGCGATTCGGGGAACCGACTTCGCGGGGATGGCGCAACAGAACCAGGGTGCGGTCGGCCTCGTCACGGTAGCCCTGGGCGGTGATCGCTACGACGGCACCGGTTTCGTCATCAGCGCCGACGGCTACATGCTCACCAATTGGCACGTCGTTGCGGATTCGACGCACGCCGAGGCCGACACGGTGTGGGTGACGATGGCGGACCAATCGCTCGGCCGGTACGCCGATATCATCGCCACGTCGCGCGAGCGCGATGTCGCACTCATCAAAATCCGCGGCTATCAGGGTTCGTATCTCTCGGCGATCGACTGGGGTGGCTCGAAAGCGCGGCAGGGCGAGCCCGCTGCCTTGATCGGGTATCCGGCGGGATCCGGGTTCGCGCGCGATCGGGCGTCGGTGGTGCGAACCTCGATGACGGCCGGAATTCTGTCGCGCGTGACGCCGGATCTGATTCAGTTCGACGGCATGACGACCGGGGGCTCGTCCGGAAGCCCGGTGTTCAACGCCGATGGAGAGGTGATTTCAGTACATCGCGCCGGGTTGCGACAAGGACCGGGATTCGCGCTCTCGGTCCCCGTGAAATACGCCATTCCGCTGATGCCGCCGGCGCTGCGCCAGCGGCTCGGCGTCTAACTAGTTGCGCGAGTAGTCCACGGTGACCACCACCGCGCGCGCCCCCGGCGCGCGGACTTCGGAAACCTGAGCCACGCTCGTGACCAGCTCAGTGCTCTGAGCGCGCGAGTCGTTCTGCACGACCTGCCGGACCATCGAGAGTGCCTCGAACCCCTGACGCGTATCCACGACCGTGGCGGTCGCTTGCAGGGTGCCACGCGCTTGGGCTTCTGCGGTGCGCGGCAAGCACACGGCCAGAAGAGCCACTGTCGCCACGCTGACTGCTTTACCGATCGTCCACCGCATTGCCTACTCCGTGTGAGGGTCGAACCTGGTTTCGCCCTCCCCCTAATGCAGACCCTGTACCACATCGCTGTTATCGGTAACTGGTTATCAACGCATGATTTGCGCGTTTTCAACTTCTCTGTTACGCTGCAAAGAGTGTTGAGAATATTTACACCATCTTTCTATTGCTTCGGCTGGCATAAGCCTTGCCATTCCTTGGCTCTAGAATGACGGAGGAGCCGAATGGCCCTCCAGCTGCCAAAAAGCTCGACACCACACAGGAGAAGAGATGCGCACCATCACGAGGCTGACCTTGGCTGTCGCCGCACTCGTTGTCACGGGTACGGTTGCCCAGGCGCAGACGAACAATGCCAGCATCACGGCGACGGCGACGGTCTTAACGCCGATCAACGTAAATGGCGCCCAGCAGTTGAATTTCGGCAACGTCTTCCCGGGCGTGAACAAAACCGTGGCGACGGCGGATCTGACGAACGCCGGCCGGTTCGATGTTACCGGACAGGCGAACGCTGGCGTCACACTCTCGTTCACCTTGCCGGCCACGCTGTCCTCGGGTTCGAACACGCTGCCGATCGACAGCTATGCCGCCGTTCGCGCCGACAACAACCTGCAAACCAGCGGCATCGGGTTTGTTCCCGGCGCGAGCAATGCTGCGACGCTGAGCGCGGCGGGCCTGCTCTATATTTGGGTGGGCGCGCGCGTGACCCCCGCCACGAACCAGGCGCAGGGCACGTACACAGGTACGATCACCATGACGGTGGTCTACTAAGCGACTGGAAATTGGCGTCGAGCCGATGGCGCGCCGGCAGGGGACTCTGACTCCTCTGCCGGCGCTGTCGCAAGCAGACGCACTCAACACATGAAGCGGGTATCGGTCGCGCTGATCGGAGCGCTGCTGCTCGGCGTGCCGCTGCATGCACAGCGGCCGCTCACGGTCACGGGTGTGCGCGGGCTGACGTTCGGTGCCGTGCTTCCCGGAGTGCCACGCATCATCCTGCGGACCGATCCCGCCAATAGCGGCCAGTTCGACATTCGCGGGCCGAACAACAGCCGGGTGCTCTTGTCCTTCGTCCTGCCGGTTGCCATGACCGGCCCGAGTGGGGCGTTGATGCCGCTGAGTTTTGGCGCCGGCGATGCGGGCTACTCGCAATCACAGTCGATCGGGAGTCAGGTGGGGTTTGATCCGAAGCAGTCGTTCACCGCCACGTTATCGAATAACGGCCGCGGATCCGTCTTCGTGGGCGGCAAGGCCAATCCCGCGACGAATCAGCGGGCCGGCGCCTACACGGGGACGCTCACGCTCAACGTGACGGTGCTGCCGTGAGACGCGCGTTCGCTCTGGCCGCAATCCTCACGGTCAACTGCGTGGCGCTCGCCGCACAGGGCGTCATGGTGGCGCCCCACGCCGTCTTCATCGATCACCGCCTGCGCAGCGGCTCGGTTCTCCTCTACAACCCGGGCACCGAACCGGTGGAGGTCGCAATCTCCACGATGTTCGGCTATCCGGTGACCGATTCGACCGGTGCGATCGCGCTGCGCACAGTGGATGTGCCGGATTCGACGCTGCCATCGGCGCTCGCGTGGATTCAGGCATTTCCCCGTCGTCTGACCGTGGGACCGCGGGAACGGCAGACGGTGCGGCTGCTCGCGCGCCCGCCCGCCGGGCTTGCCGACGGCGAATACTGGCTGCGGATGGTGATCGCGGCGCAGGCCGGTCGGGTGCCGATTTCCGGCGTCACGGACACGACGGCGATTCAGGTTGGTCTCACGCTCGAGGTTCGCACGATCATCGGCGTGAACTATCGCAAGGGCCCGGTCACCACGGGTCTCGCGCTCTCACAGCTGCGCGCGCAGATCGTCGCCGACTCGCTCGTCACGCGGGCACGGCTCGAGCGGCGCGGCAATGCCGCGTTCATCGGCACGATTCGCCAGACGCTGATGGATTCCGCAGGCCGTGTTCTCGATTCCTATCAGTCCCCCATCGGCGTGTACATCACGATGGAGCCGCGTCTCGTGAACCTCATTTCTCCTTCGCGACTCGGGCGCGGTCGCTATTGGCTGCGCTACGAAGTGGTGACGGAACGGGAGGATCTCGATCCGACGGTGGTGCTCAAGGCGCCGGCCGTTCGCGATTCGGTTCAGGTGGTGGTGCCCTGACACATGGCCGCGGGGCGTCGCTGCTGCTGGCGCTCTGCGGCGCTGGGCTGGCGGGGCGTGCGGTTGCGCAGACGCCCAGCGCGGGCATCACGGCCGACGCCGTTGTGGTCACTGTGGGCATGACGATCACCACGCTGTGGAATCTGGGATTCGGCACCGTGATCAGAGGTGTTTCGACGACCGTGCAGCCGACCGCGGCGAATGCCGGCGAATGGCAAGTCCGCGGCAGCGGAAACGCCTTCCTAATTATTACGTTCACCCTTCCCACGACCCTGACGAACATTCAAGCGCTGCCGGGCTCCACGATGCCGATCACGTTCAACGCGATAGCGGCGCGCTGGAACCGGGCGAATAACAATCCCGCCACCGCGACGGCGTTCAATCCCGCTGTTGGGACGGTGGGCCGGCTCGGTCCGCCCGCGAATCCAAACATGTACATCTGGATCGGTGGCACCGTGAGCCCTGCCGCTGCGGCGAAGCCCGGGATCTACAAAGGGACTGTCATCGTGTCGCTCGTCTACCAGTAGGCGATGCTTCCAATCCGAGGGGTCGCGCTGCTGGCCGCGGTTACCCTCGGTGCCGTCGTTCCAGAACTTCACGCGTCTGCTTCGATAGCACTCGCTCGGGTTGCCCATGACACGGCGCCCGAACCCGTCGTCATCGATCTGCGCATCGGCCGCATCACCGGAACGACAGTGCAGGCGTATCGGGTGCGCTCCGAGGTCTTGCTTCCACTCTCGCAGTTCTTCCAGTTGGTCGAGATCCGCCACCGGCTCACGCCGGACGGACGGCTGGAGGCGACCGTCGATCCTGGGAATCGCCGTATCGTCATCGACGTCCGCAGTGACACGATGCAGTACGGCGATCACCGCGTCCGTATCGAGCCGGAGTTCATTCGCTTCGAGTCTTCTGAGCTGTACGTCGGCAGCGAACGCTTGGGCGACTTGCTCGGCGTCATGTTCTCGGTGGACTGGTCCGATCTCACCGCAACGGTCGTGGATCCGAGCAGTCTGCCCATCGCCCGCCGGTTGCAGCGCGAGGCGGCGCGCGAAGCGTACCTGCGCCGTCCCGAGAGTATGCGGGCCGACGTCACGCTCGGCCTCGAACGCCCCGGTTGGGACGGTGTGGTCGTCGACTACTCGTTGTTCTCGCCTTCCACCGATCCCGTTGCAGGCTCGACGTACGGGGTGGGACTGGGTGCTGACGTGGGCGGCGGCTCGCTCGAGATGCTGGCGCAGAGCGTTGGTCCGGCTGAGGCGGGAGTTGTTCACGTCGATGGATCGTGGAATGGCGTCTGGCGGGAGAACCGCTGGGTGAAACAACTGCGGCTCGGCGATGCGCCATCCACAGGACCCCGCGTCCGCGCCCTCCGCGGCTTCGCGATTACCAATGCGCCCTTCGTGCGCCCGTCACTGCTTGGATCTCTGCGCTACGCCGGCACACTACAGCCTGGATGGTCCGTGGAGGCATATCGCGGCGGCGATCTCGTGGCTTACGATTCGACCGACGCGACAGGCCGCTTCGCCATCGATCTTCCCGTGCGATACGGCGAGAACCCGGTCGACTTCGTCGCCTATGGACCGTTCGGCGAGATCCGCGAGTTCAACCGCACCTACCGCGTGTTGGCCGAGCTGCTTCCGGCCAGCCAGTTCGAGTACGGGCTCTCTGTGGGCCAATGTCCCGCCCCGGCAGTCACGTGCCGGGCGACAGCGAATCTCGATCTCCGCTACGGTGCGACGCGGCGCTGGACGCTTCAGGGCGGCATCGATCAGTTCTGGCGGGACTCGGTGGCCGATCGATTCCATCCCTACGCGTCAGTCGTCGGAAACCCGAGCAATTCGTGGGCAGTGCAGGGCGAGCTCGTCGGGTCCGGTCTGGTGAGTGGGGCGCTGCGGTACGAGCCATCCGTCGATTTGCGGATCGAAGGCGAGTACGAGCATTTCGCGCACGACACCGCACCAGTGGTATTCACCCCTGGCCGTCGCGGGCAGTGGTCGCTCTCCGGATTCCTGCGGCCACATAGCGCCACCGGATTGTTCTTCTTCAACGGTCGCGTCGACCACATCAGCACTGATGCCGGAGCATTGACCCGGGCCCAAGTGGACGCCTCGATTCAGACCGACGAAGTCCGCTTTCTGCCCTACGTGCGCCTGGAGCACGGGTCGCTTGGAGGCGGTGGAAGCGATCGAAAATTCGCCGGGCTGGCGACGTTCATGCTGCCCCGGCCGCGCTGGGGTGGGTTCCTGAGCCAGATGTTGCTGCGCACGACGACGGAGATCGAGCGCCGCTCCGGACTCGTCTCATGGGCTGCGTTCGCCGCACGGCCGGTTACCCACGGCATGCGCCTGGAGCTCGGCGCCCGCTGGCAACGCGGTGCCGAGGGACTGACGTATTCCCTGACCCTGACATCATACTTCCCGGCCGTCCGAGCCGTGACTTCGTTCATTGCTCCCCCAGGTCAGCCGATCAGCGGCAGCCAATTCGTACAGGGCTCCGTTCTCTGGGACCGCCGCACCGACCGCCTCGGCGTGGCACCCGGTCCGTCGGTGGAGCGCTCCGGCCTCACCGGCCACGTGTTCCTCGACGAGAACGCCAATGGCATTCGTGACCCGGGAGAGCCGCCAATCATCAATGCGCGAGTACTGATCGGATCGCTCTCCGCCCGCAGCGATTCGGACGGCTCATATCACGTGTGGGATCTGGTGCCGTTCGAGCCGGTCATCGTCAGCCTCGATTCGCTCTCGCTCGAGTCGCCGCTGCTGGTGCCGCTGTTCGCGCGTACCAGCATTGTGCCCGGCCCCAATCGCTTTCGCAGTCTCGACATTCCGGTGGTGGAATCGGGGATCATCGAGGGTCGTGTGGTACGGAACGGGGCTGGCGTCGCCGCGGTCACGCTGTTCCTGACGGATCGCCGTAGCGGTGCGCGCCGGACGCTGGTCACATTCCATGACGGGGCATTCTATCTGATGGGGGTCAGGCCGGGAGACTATGAGCTGACGGTATCGGAACAGGTGCTCGATGCGCTGGCAGTGGATGCCGAGCCGTTGCGGTTCTCGCTGGCGCCGACGGCCAATGGCATCGGACGCTCGGATCTGGAGCTGACGCTCAAGCCGAGGTTTTAGCTACCTCGCGCAGCAGGTCTTCCAACTGCGCGAAATCGTAGGGTTTCACGAGCGAGGGCAGGCCGGAGTCGCGTAGCAATTCGGATGTGTCGGCCGCAAAAGTATCTCCCGTCGTGAACACGAGGCGATTCACCATCGCGGGGTAATCGCGCCGTAGTCGTTCGAGGAACTCCCCCCCGCTCATCCCCGGCATTCGCACGTCAGACACGATGACGTCGAAGTGCTCGCGCCGCAGCGCCCGCAAGGCGTCGGCCCCGTCTCCCACCGCAACTGCGTGCATGCCACGTCGCTTCAGGAAGTTCAGAATCGCCACATCGACGCCTGGTTCCGGACGCACGATCCCCACGATTGCCATACCACTCATGCCGGCGAGACCGACGATCAATGCCACGACGCGCGCGGTCAGGCCGGATGTGGGTGTCGCACGGTCGCGCTCGAGCTGGAGCGCACGATGGGGCGCGAGCGCCGCGGCCGCCGCGATCATCAACAGGCCGGCATCCCACGTGAGATCGAGCGGGCCGCCGGGGGTTGATACGTGCCACCGAGCGCGACGACGGCGTAGACGAGATTGCCGATTGCCAAGGCCACGATACCGGGAAGCGCCAACGCGGCGGTCGCAACTGGGAACACCGTTCGGCGCAGCATCTGGATCAGGACCATCCAGAGCACCGCGATCCCGCCAATCGACCAGCCGATGCTGGTGAGGAGTCCGGCAGTCGAGCGGGGTGTCGCTCCCTCAAGCAGCGGTTCCAGCAGATACTCTTATGCCAACGCACCGACGGTGAAGGTCACGAGCACCGTATCGAGGATCAGCTCGGGATCGGTGCGGCGGGTCGGTTGGCCGCGGACCAGCGTGACGATGCCCACGATCAAGCAGACGTAGATGCCGAGGAAGCCGGCGTCGGCGAGCGATGGGTACGGCGGTGCGGCGCGCAGCCAGAAGTCGTAATACGTCCACACCAGCGCGCCGGCGAAGAACGAGGCGCACCCCGCGCCGATCCAGCGCCAGGTGCGGCGTTGCTCGGCGGGGGTGACACGGCCGGCGGTGTTGAAGCAGCAGAACGCCGCCAATGCCGCCGCCCAGCCCCAGCACACGTCCGTGGTCACGAGCAAGGTCTGACGGTTGTGCGACGGGAAAGCGTACAGCAGGGCCATGACCACGAACGAGACGGCGGCGATGACCACGAGCACGCGGGCGGAACGACTGAGCGGAATCATTTTCGGCGCACCCGGGGCTAACCTAACCTCGTTATGTTTCGCCGCCAATGAATCTGCTCGCATGGATGCGCGCGCCGGAGCAATCGCTCGCGCAGTGGGATGGGTACACGGCACTGGCCGCATCGGTCCGAGCCGACGGTCTCGACCGCACGCTCGTCTGTGGGATGGGCGGATCGAGCCTGGTCGCGGACGTGCTCGCCAGCGCGTTCGAAGCGCGCACGCTGCGGGTGCTGGATAGCACGAATCCCGCGGCCGTGCGCGCCGCCGTCTCCGACGACGAGCTGGGGCGGACCTTGTTTCTCGTCGCGAGCAAGTCGGGCAACACCGTCGAGACGCTGGCCTTCTGCCATCACTTCGTGGCGTGTGCTCGCCCCGACCAGTTCATCGCCATCACGGAAACGGGCAGCCCGCTCGACACTATCGCGCGGCAGCGCGGTTTTCGAGCCGTCATCCCTCATCCGCCCGGTATCGGTGGCCGCTACTCGGCGCTGACCGCCATCGGCATGCTGCCCGCCGCCCTCATGGGCGTGGACGGTCGCGCGCTGCTCGAGCGGACGGGACGCGTGGACGTTGCCGCCGCGGAACGACTCGGCAGCGCGATCGCCGATCGTGCCAAGTCGGGTCGTGACAAATTGCGGCTCGCGCCGCCGCGCCAGGTCGGCGCACTCGCGCACTGGGTCGAGCAACTGATCGGGGAAAGCTCGGGGAAGGACGGCCGCGGTGTCGTGCCGATCGTCGACGATCCCCTCGATGCGTCGTTGCCGGATCTTCAGACGGTCGGCTCAGCAGAGTTCTCGGCCGACCCGCTCGACCTCGGGCGCGAGTTTCTGCGCTGGGAGTACGCAACCAAGGCACTCTGCGAACGTCTCGGCGTCAACGCATTCGACCAACCGGACGTCGAAGAAGCAAAGCGGCTGGCGCGCGCAGAGCTGGTTGCCGCGGGAGAGCCGCGAGCCGTCGTCGAACCGATCGAGACGTTGTCACCAGCCAGCCTGCGGCGCAGCGCCACAGCCGGCGACTATCTCGCCATTCTTGCCTATCTGCCGCCGACCGCGAAAGTGCTCGACCAACTTCAACGCCTGCGCGCCGCGTGGGGCCGAACGCTTCGGTGCGCGACGACCCTCGGCATCGGCCCGCGCTATCTGCACTCGACGGGTCAGCTGCACAAAGGCGGCCCGAATACCGGTCTCTTCCTCGTGATTACGGTCGAGACCAGTGACGACATCGCCATCCCTGAAATGGGACTGACGTTCGGTGCGTTGCACGCGGCGCAGGCGCGCGGTGACGTGCGCGCGCTGCTCGGTCGCGGCCGGCGCGTGGCACACGTGCACTTGTCGAGCCTCGCGGACATCTCGAAGCTCGAGCCGTGACGTCGTACATATTTCATCTGATCCCGCATACTCACTGGGATCGCGAGTGGTACCTGCCGCGCGCCGCGTTTCACGCGCGGCTCGTGGCAATGTTCGACGTGTTGCTGGAACGGCTCCAGGCGGACGGCGGATTTCGCAGCTTCCTGCTCGATGGGCAGACCATTCTCGTCGAGGACTACCTGCGTGCTCGGCCCGAGCGCGACAGCGAGATCAAGGCACTCGTCAAAACCGGGCGGCTCCAAGTCGGCCCCTGGTACGTCCTGGCCGACGAGTTCATTCCTTCCGGTGAGTCCCTCATCAGAAACCTCTTGCTCGGCGCGGCTGATGCCGAGCGGCTGGGCGGACGGCTGGACGTGTTGTACTCGCCCGACGCCTTCGGTCACCCGGCGGTCGTGCCCAGTCTCGCGCGCGAGTTCGGCATCAAGTATGGCGTACTGTGGCGCGGCCTCGGTGGCGATCCGGGACAGGATCGCGATTTCTACCGGTGGAGCGGCTCGAACGCCCACGACTTGCTGCTCTGGCACCTGCCGCCGCAAGGCTACGAGATCGGCGCGGCGTTACCTGGCGGGGGCGCGCGTCTCCCCGACATCTGGACCGAAGTCCGTGCCGCACTCGTGCAACGCGCCGCCGGCAAGCACATCCCAGTGTTCATCGGGGCCGATCACCACGCGCCGCATCCGGCGCTCGCGCGTCTCCGCGACGTGCTGGCCGAGCTCGAGCCGGCGAGTGCGTTTCGCGTGTCGCGGCTCGACGAGTTCTTCCAGGCCGCCGAGAGCACACCGGCGCAGCCAATCGCAGGCGAGCTGCGGTGGTCGTACGGCTACACCTGGACCCTCCAGGGTGTGCACGGCACGCGTGCGCCCTTCAAGCGTCGCCACGGAGTCGCCGAGCTGCGCCTCGAGCGAATCGCGGAGCCGCTGGTGGCGCTGGCGCGCTACGCCGGCGGGATCGATACCAGGGCATTGCTCGAAACCGGATGGCGCGCGCTGATCCACACCCAATTCCACGATACGATTGCCGGTACTACCGCCGACGGGGTCGCCACGCAGGCCGACAGCCGGTTGACGGACGTGACCGCGTACGCTGGGGAGCTGACACGCGTCTCGCTGCACCGCCTCGTGGGCCACGATCCGGACGCTGCGCGAGAGCGTGCGGGCACTGCGGAGCCGGGGCTCGTGCTCTGGAATTCCGCGGCTCGGCCGCGTGTCGGGGTCACGATCGCAGACGTGACGTTTTTTCGCCGCGACGTGCTGGTGGGACCGCCAACAGCGGGCCGCGCACCGAGAGAAGGGCCGGGTTATCGACTCTTCTCATTATTCGGTGCGGATGGCCGGTCGATTCCCGTACAGGTGCTCGCGCAGCGCGTGATGGAGGAGCGCATCGATGCATCGCGGCATTATCCCGATCAGGATGAAGTCGATCAGGTTCGCATCGCGTTTCGCGCGCCGACTGTCCCGGGCCTTGGGCTCGCGACGCTCACTGTCGGTGTGCCGGCGCCCGTGAGCAAAGGCGAGGACGTTCGCGTCCGCGGTCGTTCTTTGCAGAATCGCTTCGTCGAGGTGACGCTCGAGTCGAATGGAGCCCTGACGCTCGTCGATCGCCGCCGCGAGGAACGTTATGTCGATCTGCTGCGTCTCGAGGATGAAGGCGACGCCGGCGATGCGTACACGTACTGTCCTCCGGCCCGCGACCGCGTGAAGCTGAGTGCCGGACCGATTGCCGTGAGGCGTCTCGCGGGAGGTCCGCTGGTCGCGGCTCTGGAAGCGCGTTTTGAAATCACGCGCGGCATCGATGCGCGGCTGATCGTACAACTGCACGCGGACAGTCCGATGGTTCGCACGATTCTCGAGATCGACAATCGCAATCAGCGCCATCGGCTGCGCGCTCGCGTGCCGACCGCGCTGGCGGGCGCCAGCGCGCTCGCGGGCGGGGCATTTGGGACGGTCGAGCGGCCGCCGGTCACGGCCGACCCGGCAGCGTATCCGCGCGAGACGCCGGTGCGCACGGCGCCGGCGCAGCGGTTCGTCGCCATGGCGCGGGGCAGCCGGGGGCTCGCGGTCTTCGCGCCGGCGTTCTTCGAATACGAATGGACTGCGAAAGGCGATCTCCTGATTACGCTGCTGCGCGCGATCGGAGATCTCTCTCGTGGCGATCTGCCGACCCGGCCGGGTCATGCCGCCTGGCCGACGGCGATTCCCGGTGCCCAATGTCTCGGCACTACGCGCATCGAGCTCGCGTTGGCCACGATCTCGGTCGCTGAGGTAGAGGGAGGACATGTCCTGCCGCATCTCTGGGAGGAGGCATTTCTTCCACTCACCGCTCTCTGGTTGCGTGATGCCGCGGGACTCACCCCGGCGCCGGTCGACATTGCCCTGGAGGGCGCGGGTCTCGTATTCTCGGCACTCAAACCCGCGCAAATCGGTTCGCCGATGGTGCTTCGCTGCTATAACGCGACCGGCCGCAAAACGGCCGGCGCCTGGCGCTTCGGCGACGGCATCAAGACCGCGCATCGCGTCCGCGCCGACGAGCGCGAAGCCGTGGCACTCGTGCTCGAGCAGCGCGGTCGCATCGTGCGCTTCGTCGCGGAGCCACACGAGATCGTCTCGATTCTGGTGACGTGATGCAGGAACACAGCCTGTCGACGCCGCGGACCGCGCGTTACTTCACGGTGGGAACGTTGCAGGGCGCGCGTGAGGTGTGGATCGTCTGTCATGGATACGGCCAACTCGCGTCCCGATTTCTCGAGCGCTTCCGGTCGCTCGAGGTTCTCGGACATTGCGTTGTTGCCCCCGAGGGTCTATCGCGCTTCTATCTCACCGACAGTCCCGCCGAACGTCGTGTCGGTGCCAGCTGGATGACGCGGGAAGACCGGCTCCACGAGATCGATGACTACGTCCACTACCTCGATGCGGTGTACGGCGATCTCGAGCTTCCCAAAGCCCGCGTCACCGCGCTCGGCTTCTCCCAGGGGTCAGCGACGATCTGCCGCTGGGCGGCGTTCGGATCGACGCGGATCGATCGATTGATCGTGTGGGGCGGGGAGGTGCCGCCGGATCTCGACCTCATGCAGCGAAAGACCGCGGAGCGCCTGCGCACCGCGCATCTCACGTTGGTGTACGGCACGCACGATGAACTCTTCACGCCGAAGATCGTCGCCGCCACTGAAACCCGGCTCCGCGAGCACGGGATTCCTTACACGTTGCATCCGTTCGAAGGCGGTCACGAGATTCACGAAGCAACGCTGCGGAAGCTCGGATCGAGCTGATCACGCAACGCATCGCCAAGCAGCGCACACGCGATCACCACGAGTACGAGCGCCACGCCGGGTGCGATCGCCACCCACGGCGCGTTGACGAGCGTATCACGACCCGACGCCATCATGTTGCCCCACGAAGGCGTCGGCGGTTGCACGCCGAGTCCCAGATACGAAAGCCCGCCCTCGAGCGTGATCGCGTTGCCGAGGCCGAGTGCCGCCGCGACAATCACCGGAGTCAGCGCGTTGGGAAGGATGTGCTTGGCGAGCACGCGCAGACGCCTGCCGCCGACGGCGACCGCCCCCTCGACAAATGGTCGCGCCGCGAGCGTGCGCACCTCTCCGTGTACGAGCCGTGCGATGCCCATCCATCCCGTGAGGCCAAGGACGGAGACCACCAGTGCGGTGCTGGGCTGCCAGAGCGCCGCGAGCAGGAGCAATAAGACGACGCGTGGCAACGACAGCGCGAAGTCGGTCAATCCGAGCAGCGTCAGGGAAATCGGTCCCTGCCAGTAGCCGGCGACCGCGCCGATCGCGATCCCCAACAGCAGAGAGACGAGGACCGACAGCACGCCGACGCCCATGGAAATGCGGGCACCATAGACCAAGCGCGTCCAGACGTCGCGTCCGAATCGGTCGGTGCCAATCGGGTGAAACACGCCGTGCGCGTCGCTGGACAGCGGGGCGACAAATCGGGTAGCCACGATGTCGCGCTGCACCGCCGGCGCTCCGCTCGTGACGAGCGGCGCAGCCGCCGCGCAGAGGACGACGCTGAGCAGCACGATGGCTCCAAACGCTCCGCGGCGATCTCTGAGGAGTCGCGTCACGTCGCGGCGCTCCGGACGCGCGGGTCGAGCCAGGCGGCGAGGAGATCCGCAAGCATATTGCCTGCCACGACCAGCACCGCGCTGACTGCCGTGGCCGCCATGACGACCGGGTAGTCGCGTGCCTGGACCGCCTCGACGAGCACCCGGCCCACGCCAGGCCACGCGAACACCGCTTCGACGAACACGGCGCCGGAGAAGAGCGCCGGCAATGACAGTCCCAGGAGTATCACGATCGGCGTGAGCGCATTGCGCAGCGCGTGACGGCCGATCACGCGCCCTTGTGCCAGTCCCTTGGCGCGTGCGGTCGTGATGAAGGGTTGATGCAGCGTGTCGAGCATCGCACCGCGCACGAAGCGGGCGACGCCGCCGATCCCGATGACGGTGAGCGTCGCGAGTGGAAGAATGAGATGGCGGAGGCGGTCGGCAATAAAAGCGCCACCAGTGAGAAAGTCGGAATCGAATCCCGCGGCGCCGAATGCGGGCAGCAGCCGCGCCCAATAGGTGAACACGAGGACCAGCATGAGGGCCAACCAGTATCCGGGAATGGCGAACAACGTCACCGACGTGACGGACAGGAGCGTGTCGGTTCGCGATCCGCTTCGTGCCGCCTGCACCACACCGACGGCGAGGCCCAGCAGATAGCTCAAGAGCAGCGACAGCGCGACCAGCCGCACCGTCGCGGGCCACGCGGCGCCGAGGACGGCGCGCACGGGACGCCCTTTGGCGATGCTCGTGCCCCAGTCGCCGCGGGCGAAACGTCCCACCCAGCTCGCGAACTGGGACGGCAGCGGTCTATCGAGATCGAGGGCCCGGCGTTGGGCGGCCAGCTGCTCGGCTGTTGCCGTCGGGCCCAGCATCAACCGGACCGGGTCGCCCGGCGCGACGTGGAGCAGCAGGAACGTCAGAATGACGACGCCGAGCACGACGGCGATACCGGTGAGCAGACGTTGTCCGAGCCTGGCGAACATCGCGGAGAATCTCGCGCGGCCTCCGATGGGCCGCTAGAATGACGGGCGTGTCGCGACTGCCGGCATCGGTCCTGCTCGCTATCCTGGTGGCTGGAAGCTGTGGTGGCGAGGACGAGGCATCGCGCCGCGGCCCGACGGTGTTGTTCGCATCCGGCGCCGATCTGCAAAGCATCAATCCACTGCTCACCGTCCATCCGCTCGCCCGCCAGGTGCAGCGCTATGTCCTGCTGATGACGCTCGCCCGCTACGATTCAACGCTCGTTGCGCGCCCCTATCTGGCGGGCGCATGGCGGTGGTCGGACGGCAGGCGAACACTGACGTTCACGCTGCGCACCGACGTGCGTTGGCACGACGGCACGCCGACGACGGCACGCGACGTCGCCTGGACGCTCAATGCCGCGCGCGATCCGGCGACCGGGTACCCGCGCCTCAACGATCTTGCGCCGGTTGCGTCGGTAGCCGCGTTGAACGATTCAACAGTAGAGTTGCGATTCCGGTCTCCGCCTACGTCCGATCACATTCCGGACGTGCTCACCGATCTCGCGGTCCTGCCGGCGCACCTGTTGGACGCCGTTCCCCACGCGCAGCTCAGAACGGCCGCCTGGAACGCGCGCCCGGTCGGGAATGGCCCATTTCGCTTCGTTGCTCACGAGGCAAACCGCCGTTGGGTATTCGCGAAGAATGCCGACTTCCCATCCGCGCTGGGCGGCCAGCCGCACATCGATCGGTTCATCGTTGTCGTTGTCGATGAGCCGATGATCAAGTTGGCGGCGCTGGTCGCGGGAGAGCTCGACTTTGCGGGTGTCAGTCCACAGCATGCCGCGTTCGTGCGGCGGCACGCTGGACTCATGATTCGTGATTACCCGGTCATTTTTCCGTACGGGTTGGTGTTCAATACCCGGCGCCCGCCGTTTGATGACCCGCGCGTCCGCCTGGCCGCCGCGCTGGCGATCGACCGTCAGGAGATCGTGGACGGCTATCTGTTCGGCTTCGCGTCCGTGGCCGACGGCCCGGTGCCGGCCGGCGTGCCGGGATACGTTGCCGTCCCGCGGCTGCCGGTGGCGCCCGATTCGGCTCGGCACTTGCTCGCTGGCCGGCGGCTGCGGTTCGAGCTCCTCACCGTCGGCAGCGGCGAAGCCGCGCTCGAGCAGATGATCCAGGCGCGCCTGGCCGCCGTGGGATTCGAAGTGACGATTCGCCAGCTCGAGCTGTCTGCTTTCCTGGGTCGGGTGTACGGCCCCAGTCACGATTTCACCGCCGCGGTCATGGGCATCACGGGGGACCCCGGCCTCGGCTATCTCCAGTCGCTCGGTGATCTGACCGGGATTCCGGTCCCGGCCGATCCGGTCGCGGCACAACGGCTCTTTGCCGAAAGGCTGCCCGTCGTATGGTTGTATCACGGCCGTGGAGTTCAGGGAATGAACACCCGAGTGCGCGGCGTCCAGACGGACGTGCGCGGCGAGCTTCCCAGCGTGGCCACGTGGCACGTGGTACCATGAGACGCCGCGATCTGCCCACCGCGTTCCATGCGACCGCCCCCATGCGACTCGACTTTGCGGGAGGCTGGACCGACGTGCCACCCTTCTCGGCGCGCGAAGGTGGGATCGTCGTGAACGGCTCGATCGAGCTGCGTGCTCACGTGCAGCTCGAACTCGGCGGGCAGCTGTTGAGACTCGTGTCCGAAGAGCTAGGTGAGACGCTCGAATGCGCGAACTCTGGCGGCCTCACGACGGAAGGGAAGCTGCCGCTCCTGACGGCGGCGCTGCGCATGTTCCCCGTCCTCGGCGGATTCACGCTGACGACGCGGTGCGATGCACCCTCCGGCTCGGGACTTGGCAGCTCCGGCGCCTTAGGCGTGGCGCTGGTCGGCGCGCTGACGCGCGCGCGGCAAGAAGGCGTGAGCGACGCTGAATCCGCCGATCAGGCGTGGCAGGTCGAGGCCGTCGAGGCGCGGCTGCCGGGCGGAAAACAGGACCAGTACGCGGCGGCACTCGGCGGTTTTCATCGCCTCAGTTTTCGAGATCCCGACGTCGGCATCGAGCCGCTGACCCTCGATCCGGCGTTTGCGACGGCGCTCGAACGCCAGCTCCTGCTCTGCTACACCAACAAGAGCCGCGTCTCGGGCGACACGATCTCGCGCGTGATGAACGCCTATGAGCGCGGCGACCGCACCGTCACTGGAGCGCTGCGTGCGATGAAGGACGTAGCGGAGGAGATGGTCGAAGCGCTGCGGGCGGCCGATCTCGCGCGCGTAGGCAGGCTCCTCAGCGAGAACTGGAAACATCAGCAGGCGCTCGACGCGGGGATGCGGACCACGGAAATGGCGCAACTCGAGGGTGAGGTTGCGGCGGCAGGAGGGATGTTGGGCGGGAAGGCGGCCGGTGCCGGCGCGGGGGGCTCGATGTTTTTCCTGATGAAAGGCGACGCCCGCGCGGCCGCCCCAGCGGTCGCCAAGGCGGGCGCGCGCATCCTGCTTTTCTCCTGGGCCGTGGAAGGACTGAAGACGTGGTGACCGCCGAGGAGCTGGCGGCTCGCGCGGCGGTCGTTCGCGGCTCTTCCGATTTGCGCGCGCTACTGGCGCATCTGCGCGAGCGCGCGCAACCCGTGATGCAGCGTTTGCCGGTAATTCCGGACCAGAAGGCGCTCTTGTCGATGGATGGCGGTGTGTGCCCGGACGACGGGACGCCACTGGCGTTCGATCCGTGGAGCCCGTGCGAACACCGATGTCTGCGCTGCGGCAAGATGTGGAGCGGCGAGCGCCATGACCGTCACTGGGTAAAGTACCAGCATCTCTGGCTCGCCGAACGAGCGGCCCATCTCTCGGCACTCGCTGGTGTCGGTGAGAACGCCGATCGAGGTGCGGCCGCGCGCGCGCGCGAGATCCTGATGGCCTACGCCGAGCGCTACTGGCGCTATCCGAACCGCGACAACGTCCTCGGTCCCAGCCGGCTCTTTTTCTCGACGTACCTCGAGTCGCTCTGGATTTGCAATTATGTGGCCGCCGCCATGCTACTCCGCGCTGCCGGTGCGCTGGACGATGCGGCTGCCAAGGGCGTCAATCAGGTCGCCGAAGAAGCCGCGACCCTCATCGGCGACTTCGATGAGGGATTCTCGAACCGCCAGACGTGGAACAACGCCGCGCTGGCCGCCATCGCCGTCTGGTTTGAGGACGAAGACCTTGCGCAGCGGTCAATCGAAGGTGACACCGGCCTCATCGCTCATCTGGTGCGCGGCTATGGGCGCGACGGCATGTGGTACGAGGGCGAGAACTATCACCTCTTCGCACTGCGGGGTCTGCTCACCGGCGCGGGGTGGGCGCGCGTCGCAGGCGTGGACTTCACCGCCGATGAGCGATTGGCGAAACGATTGCATGCGGCCTTGCGCGCCACGGCGCTGAGCGCGTTGCCCGACTTCACGTTTCCGGCGCGCAAAGATGCGCGCTTCGGCGTCTCGCTCGCGCAACCTGCCTATCTGGAGTTGTGGGAGATCGGCATCTCGCGACTTGGCGAAACGGAGCCCGAGCCATTGAGCGGTTGGCTGCACACGCTCTATCGAGTCGCCAACGCGCCCAGGCTCGAATTGTTCGAATACTATCTGCACGAAGCGCCGTTTTCGGATGCGCCCTTTCCGGTTTCGCGTGCTGCTTTGTCGTGGTGGTCGTTGTTGGAGATGCTTCCCGAGTTACCGGTCGCCGACGCCGCGTGGCAGGCGCCGAGTGTGCTGCTCGAGAGCCAGGGCCTCGCCGTGCTCCGCCGCGACGACCGCTATGTGAGCCTCGAGTGTGGCCCGTACGGTGGAGGGCACGGCCATCCGGACCGCCTGCATCTCACGCTGCACGCCGGTGGCGTACACTGGCTGCCGGATCCGGGGACCGGCACGTACGTCGCTCGAGACCTGTTCTGGTACCGGTCGACGTTGGCGCACAACGCGCCGCGGTTGGACGGCGCGTCGCAGCCGATGGGCGCTGCTACCTGCCAATGTTTTGACGACCAGGGTGAATGGGCGTGGGTGCGGGGACGCTTCGGCGACCTCACGCGCACCATTGTCGCCGGGCCCCGCTATCTCGTAGACGTCGTCGAGCTGAGCGCGGCAGAGTCGCACGTCACGGAGCTTCCGTGGCACGTTGCCGGACGACCGGATATCGAGACGTCCGGCCGTTGGGATGACGCTGAGCTACCGGATGAATTCGTCAATCATGTGAAACGGTTTCAGCCAGATCGGGGGGAGCGCGACGCGATTGTCGTGACGCACATCGAACAGCGCGCGCGGCTCACGCTACACCTGGTCTTCGACGGCGAGTTGTTGCAGGCCGAGGGTCCCGGACTCCCTGGCCGCAATGAGCGCGTGCCGTTCTACGTCGTGCGTGTGAAAGGCCGCAACGCCCGGCTCGTGACGATCCTCGAACCGCATGGAGGAGACAGAGTCGTCCGGACTGTTCGGACGCGCGGCGAAATCATTGAAGTCGAGACCACAGATGGCGTCGAGCGACATCGCCTCGGCGGGGCGGGGGGCGGGGGGGGAACCGAATGGACGATCGAAACAGACAAAGCACCGACGCGTGTACTGCGGGGCGCTCGCGCCGCCGAGCCGCCGTTTACGCCGCTACTCGAGATCGACGCGCCAACGCCCGTGGCCGCACCCGCTTTCCGTGTGTCTTCGCCGCCGCCACTCGATGGGACGCTCGAAGGATTCGAGCTCGCCGAACCCCTGGAGCTCGCGCTCGAAGACCAATACCGGCGCAGCGAAGATGCCTATCCGGGCGCCGAGGACTTCTCGGCGGCGGCGTACGCCGCCTGGGATGAGACAGCGCTCTACCTCGCAGTCGACGTCACCAAGCCCGACGTCATCCTGCGGCCGGGTGATGCCGCCCCGCTGCGGCTGGACAACGAGCCCGACGATATCCACTCGGATGGTTTGCAGGTGTACGTCGCGCCCATGGCCGGACAGTCAGATGGCAGCGGGGACGCCGTCGGTTACTTGATCGTTCCCGACGAGAAGAGTCGTCGCGTCCGTGCGAGCGCTACGACGGACAGCAGCTCCGATGTACGTCCCGAGGCCCTCAGGGGCGGCTGGCGGCGCACGGAAACGGGATACTGCGCGACCGTGGCGATACCATGGCCCGGCGGCGTGCGTCCCCATGCCGGTGCCCGCATCCGCTTCGATCTTATCATTAATGAGATGCTTCCCGGCCGTATGCGGCGCGCGGGACAACTCGTCTGGAGTGGGGGCGGCGGCTGGGTATGGTTGCGAGGCGATCGGCAGGACCCACCGCGATTCGGGATTCTCGAGCTGGTCGGATGAGCGGGATCGTGGTCCTGGATCATCCCCAGGATCTGGTCAACATCGCGCACGTCGTTCGCGGTATGAAGAATTTCGGCCTGCGCGACTTGCGCCTCGTGAATCCACGCGAATACGAAGCCTATCGCGTCGAGGGGATCGCGCATCAGACGCAGGACATCCTGTCACGCGTGCGTGCGTACTCGACGCTCGAGGAGGCGATCGCGGACTGCGTTCACGTCGTCGGCTTCACCGCGCGCGGTCGCACAGCCAAGCGCAATCTTCAGCGACCTCGCGAAGCCGCGGCGGAGATCGCGTCGCTCGCGGACGGCGGTCCCGTGGCGTTGCTCTTTGGACGCGAGGACAAGGGGCTTTCCAACGAGGCGCTCGATCGCTGTCACCGCGTCGTAGCGATCCCGTCCGACCCCGGCTATCCCTCGCTCAATCTCGCGCACGCCGTGATCATCATGATGTATGAGCTGGCCCTGGCGCGCGGAGCGGAGGAGCGTCCATTCAAGGAGCCACGGCGCACGTCGGAGCCCGCGCCCGCGGATGAGCTCGAGCGGCTGTTCGCGGACGTCGCCAAGGCCCTGCAGGCGATCGAGTTCTTCAAGACGCGCAACGCCGCTGGCGTGATGCGCACCATACGCGAAATTGCGCATCGCACGCCACTGGATCTACGCGAGGTCAAACTGCTGCGCGCGATGGCCATCGAGGTGACCAAGTACGCCAAGCGACTGGCGCGTTCCGGGATTCACGTCGACCGGTAGCAAACGGCCCGACGCTCTCTTCGGGCCCGCACTAGAGCCGGGGGGAGGGTTCGACCCTCCGGCGCAGATGACGCGCGCGTCCGGGTGCCGAGTGTGGGATGAGACCGGGCGCGAGTACGTCGACTACATCATGGCGCTCGGCGCCGTGGCCCTGGGCTACGGGCATCCCACGGTGAATCGTGCCGCGACGGCCGCCATCAACGCCGGCGTCGTCGGTCCGCTGCCACCGGTCTCGGAGCAAGAGCTTGCCGACGCGCTGGCGGCCCGGATCCCATGGCTCGAACGCGTCCGATTTCTCAAGACTGGGGCTGAGGCGGTCGCCGCCGCCGTGCGGCTCGCGCGTGTCGCGACGGGTCGTGAGGAAGTGCTCGGCTGCGGCTATCACGGCTGGCTCGACTGGTGCCAGGGCGCAACGGACGGAGTTCCCGCCGGTGTACGCGCCCTTTTTGCCGAGCTGCCGTTCAACGATGTTGCGACCTCCCGGCAAATGATCCGCGATCGGGCGCATCGGTTGGCGGCTGTCGTGGTCGAGCCCGTTGTCGTCGTCGAGCCCACACGCGAATGGCTCGAGCTGCTGCGCGCCGAAACAGCGCGGGCCGGCGCGGTGCTGATCTTCGACGAAATCAAGACGGCGTTTCGGTTGGCGATCGGCGGTGCGGTTGAACGCTACGGGGTACGTCCCCCCCCCGATTTGGTGGTGCTCGGCAAGGCACTCGCCAACGGATTTCCTCTCGCGGTCGTCGGCGGGCGAGCGGACGTCATGGCGGGCGCCAGCCGCACCTGGATCTCATCGACGCTCGCGACCGAGGGCGTGGCCCTCGCGGCCGCGCGCGCTACCCTCGACGTGTTCGAGCGCGACGATGTCTGCGGGCATCTGCATCGGGTAGGCATGCGGTTGCTGCACGGGTTGCATCAGCTGCAGCGCGCTCACTCGGCACGAGTGACTGGCGTCGCCGGTATTGCCGAGATGTGTTTCCTGCACTACGCGACGGAGGAATTGTCCCAGCGAGCGGCGCTGGCCGCGGCGCTGCGAGGGCTGTTATTCAAACGAACCGCGTACAACTTTGTCTCGCTCGCCCACGATGACGCGACGGTGGACAAAACGCTCGCAATCCTCGATGAGGTTCTGCGGTCGCTTTAAACCGACACGACGGCCAACCCAATAAGGAAGATGACGATGGCTACGATGATGACGACGGCCGTGTAGCCCATCGCGCGGTCCTTCGGAACCTTCATGATGATTGGTAACCCGATGTAGAGCAGCACGAGGCTGTACAGCGAGAAGATGATGAACACCAAGTTGAGTGCGGGGATTAACGTAAAGACGCCGCCCAACAACGCGGCGGTGTAAGCATATCCTACGACCTTGAGGCCCTGTACGTCATTTTTTTGACCGCCAAACCCCGGCGCGAGGAGGCTGGCGATCTTCGCGAGGGCGAAGATGCTCAACAGCGAGACCACGAACGCGACGACCCCACCCACTCCCGCCGTCGTGACAGAGACCGGATTCGTGAGGCTCGTGAAGGCGATGGGCTTGCCAAATAGCAGCATCCCGATGGCCCGAGCGATCGCTCCAAGTGCCGCGAGCGGAATGATGTATTTGCCCCACAACTCCCCCGGCTTGATGAACTCTGAGTCGAGTTCTTTCCAGGTGCTACGGGGCTCGAGCAAAATCCCCTTCATGCGACTGAGCAGCGTTTCCATCGATTCTCCCTCCCCAGGTCGACCCCCAAAATAGGGGCGCTATACTTTGAAGCAATGCTTGTAGACACCCATGCCCATTTCTACCATGCCAAAACGCCACGGGCGGATTGGCACCAGCGGAACGACAGCCGTCTCAGGGCAGGGAAACGCATCGGCATCACGACACATGTAGCATCCATCTTGGGCAGTTGGGGCCTGACATCGCCGATCTATTTTCCGTCACCGCGCGATGTCACAGCAGGGAACGACGCACTCCTCGCGCTGCAGCGCGAACATCCCGATGCGATCCGCGGATACGTGTGCGTCAATCCGAACTATACGGCGCACGCGCGCGCGGAAATTGTGCGCTGCCTCGATGCGGGGATGATCGGCATCAAGCTGGCGGCAAGCCGGCGGGCGGACGATCCACTGCTCGATCCGATTGGTGTGCTGGCGCGTGAGCGTCGTGTTCCCGTACTGCAACACATCTGGCAACACCGCCGGCGCGACTGGCCTGGGCAGGAGGCCTCGGACGCGGTTGAGCTCTGCGCCCTCGCGCGACGTCATCCCGATGTGTCATTCATCCTCGCACACATCGGCGGCGGCGGGGACTGGCTGCATTCGTTGCACGCCGTCGCTGACGTTCCCAACGTCTACGTCGACCTTTCCGGCAGCGGTGTCGACGGCGGGATGCTCGAGGCCTGTCTCGAGAGTGTCGGGGCGAAACGGTTGCTGTGGGGCACCGATCTGACCATGGACACCGGTTGGGCAAAACTGCGCTACCTCGAGGCGCTGCTCACGAAAGAGGAGTTGGCTCTCGTCCGCTGGAAGAACGCAGCGCAGATCTTCCCCGCGGGCGCGTTCCCCACCGACTGATGGCTCCTCGTGTCGACGTCAACGCCTTCCTGGGCGCCTATCCGTGGCGCAAGGTGCCGGACACGTCGCCCGAGGCCCTCGCCAAGGCGCTCGATCGCGTCGCCATCGACACGGCGTGGGTCACGCACCTGCCCGGGCTGTTCTGGCGCGACCCCACCGAAGGGAATGCGTGGTTGTACGAGACCGCCAAAAAAGAACGGCGCTTCAAACCAGTCCCCACTGTACATCCGGGCCTGGCGCAGTGGGAGCAGGTGCTCGCCGACGCGGCCAATGCGGGTGCGCCCTCCGTGCGGTGCGATCCCCTCTACCTCGGCCTCGACCCGGCCGGCGGAGAGATGCGCGTGCTGGCGGCGGCGTGTGGCGCGGCGCGGATCCCGCTCATGCTGGCGGTCCGGTTGGAAGACGGGCGCCAACGCCATCCCAACGACCATGCTGGCGACCTTCCTGCCGCCGCCGTGCGGGCGTTGCTGCGCGCCGATAGCGACGTGCGCCTCCTCGTCACGCATGCGGATCGCGGGTTCGTCGAACAAGTACATTTCGGCTCGACGCCGGAAGAAGCGCGTCGCGTCTGGTGGGACATCTGCTGGATTTGGGGACCTCCTGAGGATCACCTCGCCACGCTGCTCGCAACGGTCGGCATCGATCGCTTTGTGTTCGGCACCGGGCAACCGCTGCGGTTGCCGGAAACAAGCGTCGCGAAGCTCGATCTGCTCGAGCTGTCGTCCGATGCCCGCGGCGCCATCGAGTTCAAGAATGCTCAGGAGCTGATGGCCTGATCCCGAGTCTCGAGTGGAGCCTTATCCCGGCAGTGCCTGTTCCATTTCGCGGCTCCACAATCGACATCGCGGCGCAGCGCGCCTACGCCGGCTGGATGGCGCGCCAGCCCATTGCGGGCGTCGCGGTGTGGGCGCATACCGGACGGGGACCGCATCTCTCAGAGGATCAGCGGCGCGTCGTGTTGGAGGAGTGGCGTGCCGCACTGCCCGGAAAAACGATTGTCGCTGGCGCCAACGGGCCGACGATGGCGCGCGACGCAAAACGGGGCGGAGCCGACGCGTTACTCGCATTCCCACGACGTGACAACCCGGTCGTCTATCACGCCGAGCTGGCGGATGAGCTTCCCGTCATCGCGTTTTATCTGTATGAGGCCGCGGGCGGCGTCTCGTACGACGACGCCACGCTCCATGCCATCCTCTCGTTGCCCGGCGTGATTGGTATCAAAGTCGCCACGCTCGATTCCGTGGTGACGTTCCAGCGCATCGCGAGTGTGATGCGGGAACATTCGGACAAGCTCTTGATCTCGGGCGAGGACCGCTTCCTCGGCTATTCGTTGATGATGGGGGCCCGTGCAGCGCTGATTGGCATGGGCTCCGCGCTGACCGATCTGCAGGCACAGCTGCTGAGGGTGAAAGCAAACGGAGACGACCACGCCTTTTCGCGCCTTTCCGCGCAGTTGGATGCGTTCGGCCAGGCGACGTTCACCGAGCCCATGGAAGGGTATGTCCGGCGCATGCTCTGGGCGCTCGCCGCTGACGGCTTGATTCCCGACGAGGCGTGCGACGATCCGTGGGGCCCAGCGCTGCCCGCGTCTGAAAGAGAGACGGTGCGCCGTGCGGTGCGCGAGGCGCGACGCTGAAACCTCACGTCGTCGTGGTCGGAGCCGGCGCGTTCGGCGGCTGGACTGCGCTCTGCCTGCGCCGTCGCGGAGCGCGAGTCACGCTTCTCGACGCGTGGGGACCCGGCAATGCGCGAGCCAGCTCCGGCGGCGAAACGCGGGTGATTCGCGCGACCTATGGAGGGGGACCGCGCGCGATCTACACGCGCATGGCGGCACGCGCCCTCGTGCTCTGGAAGGAGCACGAAGCCCGCTGGCGACGCCAGCTCTACCATGGCATTGGCGTCCTCTGGCTCGTCGAAAGCGATGACCAATACGAAAAAGCCGCCCTGCCGATCCTGCGCGACGCACAGATCGCATTTGAGGAGCTGACGGGTGCTGAGACCGCGCGACGATATCCGCAAATCAATTGCGAGCATGTCCGCTGGGCGATTTACGAGCGGGACGGCGGCTATCTCACCGCGCGCCGTGCCTGCGCCGCGGTCCTCGATGGCTTTCGCGCTGAAGGTGGCGACTACCGCGAGGTCGCCGTCCAGCCACCGCAACCGAACCGCGGCGAGCTCGCAACGGTAACGCTGTCGGATGGCACGACGCTCGGTGCGGACCGATTCGTGTTTGCCTGTGGTCCGTGGTTGGGCTCGCTGTTTCCCGACGTCATCGGGGATCGCGTCCGACCCACGAAGCAGGAAGTGTTCTTCTTCGGCACTCCGCCCGGCGATCGCCGCTTCACCGAGGAAGCCATGCCGGTCTGGGCGGATCACGGGACGCATTTCATGTACGGGATTCCGGGCAACGAGTGGCGGGGCTTCAAGATCGCCGACGACACGCGGGGGCCGGACTTCGATCCGACCAACGGTGACCGGCTCCCCAGGCCCGAAGCGTTGCAGGCCGCGCGCGACTACCTGGCGTTTCGCTTCCCGGCGCTCAAGGGCGCGCCCTTGCTCGAGTCGCGTGTCTGTCAGTACGAGAATTCGCCCGACGAGCACTTCATTGTCGATCGCCATCCGGCGGCGGCGAATGCGTGGCTGGTCGGCGGCGGTTCAGGACATGGGTTCAAGCATGGCCCGGCGGTCGGAGAGCTGGTCGCGCGGTTGGTGCTCAATGGGGAGTCGCCGGATGAGCAATTCAGGCTCTCCCGCTTTGCTCGATAGCGATTTCGAGCGCTTCAAGCGAGGATTGCCGCGCGATTTCCCGGGCCACGTGCGTGACACCTATCACATCGATCTTTCGGCGCGCTACCTGGGGCAGCGGCTACCACATCCGGTCGGGAAGGGGTCCGGCCAATTATCGCTCAACGCGGGACAGCTCGAGACGGATGCGGAAGCGGGCTTGGCGTTCGCGGTTCTCAAGACGGTCATCGCGCAGAATGCCGCGGGTGCGCAGTCGATGGCGGCATGGGCGATTCATGAGACCAAAATGAAAGTCGAGCGCCGCGGTGAGACCGGGGGCTGGACCGTAACGTGGAAGGGCAGGGGCTGGGATCGTTCCTTCGACGATTACCTCGCGCTGGTGCGGGCCGGTCGCGATCTCACGCGCAGCGGAAGACTGTTAGCGGTTCCATCGGTGAAGTACCATCTGCCCCGGCTCGATGAACCGTTTCGCGACGATGAATATGCGTTCACGACGCGCGCACTCGCCGACGCCTGGGGCGAATCGCCGTTGCTGCTCGAAAAGGATTTCTCTCCGACATTGGCGGGCGACGCCCTGGCGGATGAGAAGGCACAGATCCTTCGCTGGCTGCGTGAGGTTCCGGCGCGTATTCGCCAACATGCCGACGTTCGACTGGCGATGAAGCTGATGAACGCGCGATTCGAAGATGCTTTCCAGGTCGAGATGGTGAACGCCGCGAGCAGCGCCGATGCGCTCGTGGTTTTCAATCGTCTGTTCGATGCGGCTAAGAGAGTTGCGTATGGTGGGACGGAGCTGAGCGACCGCAATCTCCGTGTCTTGGGCCGGCCGTCCGGCCGTCAGGCCGTCCGGCCGTCCTTGTGTGGCACCGGCAACATCCACTCCGGTCGAATGATCGTGGAGTACGCGCTGCGAGGCTGTTCGTCTGTTCAACTGCATACGTTCTTCCAACTGCCACTCGAAGAGTATCCCGCGACGGAGGGCTCGCGCACCCAGCGCGCGCTGCACGCATTGATCTTCGAACCGAGCGACGGTCTCATCGCCGTGATGCGCGAGCGTGAAGCTGCTGGTTTGCTCGATCGCAGCGGCGGCGAGTTGCGTTTCCTCGATCTCGTGCCGGAGGAGACTCAATGATCGAGCGGCGCCGGCTCGGAGGCCTGGGATTTCTTGTGCTCGCAGGACTGCTCGCGTGGGGCGGCACCGTCGACCCGGTGAAAGCCGCCGTTCGCTGGATCTTTGTGGTGGTACTGGCAAGCATGGGAATCGTCTCCCTCAGACTTCGGAGCCTCAGTCGCATCGACCGTGTGTACCTGCAAATGATCATGCTGGGCGTCGCTATCGGCTCTGTGGCGTGGCTGATTCCGGCGAACGGGAGCGACGCGCTGCTGGCGGTTGGTGGGCTGCTGGTCTTCTTACCGCTTGCCCTCTGGGTGTGGTCCTGGCTCCAAAGCCGACAGTCAAAGCGCGATGACGCGAATCGCCCGCGCTGAGCTCTACGAGCTCACGCTGCCTCTCGTGGAACCGTTCGTGATTTCGGGCGGCACGATCGCAGAGCGACGCTCCCTCATTGTTGCGCTATATGACGACGCGGGCCACGTGGGCTACGGCGAGTCGCCACCCTTTCAACTGCCGTTCTACTCCGAAGAGACATTGGCGAGCGCCC
>WNFB01000223.1_pt1 | contig 40804 bp, 42 predicted proteins | sample 5400501 | NCBI WGS metagenome assembly WNFB01 (sample SAMN13153341, study PRJNA577476) | soil metagenome | isolation source: 200 cm saprolite under Douglas fir tree site 2 hole 1 | place: USA:California | collected 2015-04-18 | reverse complement strand
CCCCCGGGGCGCCGCCGCAGCCGGTGGCCATCGCCGACATCAGCGCGATCAACCCCACCCCGCCGGCCTGGACCGGATCGTTCGCCCTGAACGGCCTGCTCACCACCGGAAACTCGGAGACCGAGCAGCTCGGCTTCCGCGGCACCCTTTCCAAGCGCTGGCCGGACGATCGCCTCACCTTCGGGGCCGAGTATTACTACGGCCGGCAGCAGGACCCGCGTACCAGCGAGAAGTCCACCACGATCGACTACGCCATGGCGCTGGGGAAGTACGACCACTTCTTCACCAAGAAGCTCTATGGCTACCTATTGACGAAAGCGGAGCGCGATGGCGTGGCGGAGCTGGAGCTACGGTTGGCCCCGGGCGCCGGCGTCGGCTACCAGTGGTTCGAGCGCCCCACCTTCAATCTCTCCACCGAGGCCGGTCTGGTGTGGGTGTACGAGAACTACAGAAGGACCGGGTCCAGCGAGTTCTTCGGACCACGGCTGGCCTACTCGATCGACTGGACCCCCATCGAGCCCCTCATGCTCTACCACAAGCTCGAGTACATGCCGAGCTTCGAGGATCTCGGCGGCGACTACCTGCTCAATATCGACGCGGGCGCCCGCCTGAAGGTGTGGAAGGGAGTCTTCGCGGAGCTGCGCTACGAGTTCCGCTACGACTCGACGCCGGCCTCCGGCCGCCACCGGACGGACCAGCGCTACATCCTGGGCGCGGGCTGGAGCTTCTGACGGCGGCGGCTACTCAGGCAACCCCTCGACCGCGTACATCCCGATGGTGAGCGGGCTCGGGTCGCCCCACTGCCCGAACCACCGGCGGTAGATGTCGAGGACCTGGCCGGAGCGGTAGAGCCGAGCCAGCGTCCGGTTGACCGCGAGCCGGAACGCGGGATCCCCGCGCCGGAGCATGAGCGCGTAGGGCTCGTAGGAGAGATAGCGGTCCAGCAGCGCGAACTGCCGCGGGTTGCTCGCGCTCGTCACCAGGCCCATCAGGATCGCGCGGTCGGTGGCATACACCTCGGCGCGCCGGTCCACCACCGCGGCCAGCCCGTCGGCGTGATCGTTCACCGCGACCAGCTTCGCGTCGGCGGCGGTGGCGCCCATGCTCGCGATCGCGTTCTTGACCATCTGTTCGGTGGTGGTTCCCGGGATCACCGCGATCCGGATCGCGCCGAGCTGGTCGCCCACGTTCGATCCGGCGAGGGCGAGCAGGCTCGCCCCGGTGATGAAGGTCGTCAGGCTGAAGTCCACCCGCTCCTGGCGCGACAGGGTATTGGTCGTGGACCCGCACTCGAGATCGATCGTCCCCTCCACGAGGGCCCGCACGCGCGTCTCGACGCTCACCGGCACCCACCGGGGCTGGAGGTCCGCCAGCTTGAGCTCGCTCCGCAGGTCCTGGACCACGCGCATGCAGAGGTCCACCGAGTAGCCCATCGGCTCCTTGGTGGGACCGGCGTACGAGAACGGCACCGACGAGTCGCGATAGCCGAGCGCGATCGTCTTCGTCGCCTTGATCTTCTCCAGCGTCCCCGAGGGTGGGGCTCCCGGCCCCATCGACGCACAGCCGGCCGTCGCCACCACACCGCCCAGCGCGAGCGCCATCAGGAGTCTTCTCACAAGGGCGAGCATCGGCCCGAACCCGCATCGCCGTCAAGAGCCTCCTTGTTGTACAATCCAAACCGGCCGTTACCCGGATCGGAGCCGAGCCATGCCGTTCGCCGACGTCGGCGGAGTCAAGCTGTTCTACGAGGAGACGGGAGAGGGCGCGCCCCTGATCTTCGTCCACGAGTTCGCGGGCGACTATCAGAGCTGGCACCTCCAGGTGCGGTTCTTCGCCCGGCGCTACCGCACCATCGCCTACAATGCCCGCGGCTACCCGCCCTCCGACGTGCCCGACAAGCCGGAGGCGTACTCCCAGGTACAAGCCGCCGAAGATATTCTGGGAATTCTCGATCATCTCAAGATCCCCCAGGCCCACATCTGCGGGCTGTCCATGGGCGGCTACGCGGTGCTCCACTTCGGTCTCCGCCATCCCGAGCGCGCGCTCTCGCTCACGGTGGCGGGCGCGGGCTACGGCAGCGTGCCGGGCGAGCGCGAGCGCTTCCGGAAGGACGTGGACGAGACCGCGCGGCGGTTCGACACCGAGGGCATGGTGGGCGTGGCCTCCTTCTACACCAAGGGGCCGACCCGCGTGCAGTTCATGGACAAGGATCCGAAGGGCTGGCAGGAGTTCTACGCCCAGTTCACCGCGCAGTCCGCGAAGGGTCACGCGCTCACCATGCGCGGGGTGCAGATGTCGCGGCCGTCCATCTTCGATCTGGAGGCCGCGATGGAGCGGCTCGAAGTGCCGACCTTGATCATGACCGGCGACGAGGACGATCCCTGCCTCGAGCCCGGCATCTTCATGAAGCGCAAGATCCGCTCGTCGGGCCTGGTGGTGATCCCCAAGGCCGGGCACACCATCAACCTCGAGGACCCGGAGCTCTTCAACCGGGCGCTGCTCGACTTCCTCACCGCGGTGGACGCCGGCCGCTGGCCGCTCCGAAATCCCCAATCGCAGACCGGCTCGGCGATCATGCCGGCCAAGCCCAAGTGAACCCAGGAGGATCGCGATGACGCTGCCGCTGTCGCCCTACACGGTGATCGACCTCACCCGGGCCCGCTCGGGCCCGACCTGCGTTCGCCAGCTCGCGGACATGGGCGCGAGCGTGGTCCAGATCTCGGCGCGCGAGGACGTGGAGGGCGATTTTCCCCGCCGCGGCTTCGACTCGCAGAACCTCCACCGCAACAAGCGCTCGCTCACGCTCGATCTGAAGTCGCCGCGCGGCATCGAGATCATCCACAAGCTCGTCCAGAAGGCCGACGTGGTCGTCGAGAACTTCCGCCCCGACGTGAAGACGCGCCTCGGCATCGACTACGAGACGCTCTCCCGCATCAACCCGCGGCTCGTCTATGGCAGCATCTCGGGCTTCGGGCAAGACGGGCCCTATCGCGAGCGGCCGGGCTACGACCAGATCGCCCAGGGCATGGGCGGGCTCATGTCCATCACCGGCCTGCCCGGGCAGGGCCCGGTGCGCGTGGGCATCCCGGTGGCCGATCTGACCGCGGGCATCTTCCTGGCCCAGGGCATCCTGGTGGCGCTGCTCGAGCGCGAGCGCTCGGGCCGCGGCCAGTGGGTGCACACCTCGCTGCTGCAGGCGATGGTGACGATGCTCGACTTCCAGGCCGCGCGGTGGCTCATCGGCAAGGAGATTCCGCCGCAGGCCGGCAACGATCACCCCACCGCGATCCCGACCGGGGTGTTCAAGACCGCGGACGGGCATCTCAACATCGCGGCCTCCGGCCAGCACATGTTCCGCCGGCTCTGCGAGACGCTCGGGACCGAGCCCTTGCTCGAGGATCCGCGCTTCCGCTCCGCGCCGGAGCGGTCCAAGAACCGCAAGGCGCTCGCGGTGGAGCTCGAGAAGGCGTTCGCCAAGCGGACCACCCAGGACTGGGTCGAGCTGCTCAACACCAAGGGCGTGCCCTCCGGCCCCATCCTCGACGTCAAGCAGGTCTACGAGAACGAGCAGATCCGGCACCTGAAGATGGCGGTGCCCGTCAAGCACCCGGTGCTGGGCGATCTCTTCGTGCAGGCGCCCCCGGTGACGCTCTCGCGCACCCCGGGCGGGGTGCGCACCCCCGCCCCCGACACCGGCGAACACAACGATCAGATCCTGGCCGAGCTGGGCTACTCCCCCGCCGACATCACCTCCCTTCGCAACGACAAGGTCATCTAACAGGAGAACGACGTGAGAGAGAACGCGCTGAAGAAGATCTGGGCCCGCGGCGAGGCGGTGGTGAACGGCTGGCTCTCCATCCCGAGCGGCTTCTCGGCCGAGGTGATGGCGCACCAGGGCTTCGACTCGCTGACCATCGACATGCAGCATGGTGTAGTCGACTACCAGGTCGCGGTGAACATGCTGCAGGGCATCTCCACCCTGGGCGTGGTGCCCCTCGCCCGGGTGCCGTGGAACGATCCGGCGCGACTGATGAAGATCCTCGACGCGGGCGCCTACGGGGTCATCTGCCCGATGATCAATACCGCGCAGGAAGCCGAGGCGATGGTGCGCGCGTGCAAGTACCCGCCCCGCGGCTACCGGAGCTGGGGCCCGGTGCGCGCCTCCCTCTACGCGGGCTCCGACTACGGCGACCACGCCAACGTCGAGACCATCGTGATGCCGATGATCGAGACCGCGGAGGCGCTCAAGAATCTCGACGAGATCCTGAGCGTGGACGGCGTGGACGCCATCTACGTGGGCCCCTCCGACCTGAGCCTGGCCATGGGCCTCAAGCCCCGGCTCGACCAGACCGACCCGCCGGTGGTTGACGCCCAGAAGAAGATCGTGGCGGCCTGCAAGCGGCACAATGTCATCGCGGGCATCCACAACGCCACCGCGACCTACGCGCTCCAGATGATCGCGGAGGGCTATCGGTTCGTCACCCTGGCCAGCGACAGCCGCTTCATGGCCGCCAAGGCCGCCGAGGAAGTGGGCGTCGTGCGGAAGACCGGCACCAAGGCCGGGAAGCTGCCGGCCTACTAGGCTAGTGCGCGTCGAAGTAGTCTCCGTTCGAGCGCCGGCTCCGCCGGCGCAACCGGTACTGGGGGAGGTTCGGAGGGGGCCCCACAGGGCGAAGCCCGTTTGGATCGAGGGGCCCTCTCCGATGACCTAGTGCCGGCCCGGCTGGACGGCGCGCTGCTCGAGCGGGCGCGCGCCAATCTGTCTTCATTCGACCGGATCGCCCTGCCCGACGACGGGCGGCGACGGGCGGCGGTGGCCCAGGTGCTGCTGCCCGACGCCGACGGCCGCCCCTGCTTTCTCATCACGCGGCGGGCCGCGACGCTGCGCAAGCACACCGGACAGTGGGCCCTGCCGGGCGGCCGCCTCGACGCGGGCGAGACCGCGGAGCGCGCGGCGCTGCGCGAGCTGCAGGAAGAGGTGGGCCTCACGCTCGACGAGAGCACCGTGCTGGGCGTGCTGGACGACTACGGCACCCGGTCGGGATTCATCATCACCCCGGTGGTCGTGTGGGCCGAGCCCGACCACGAGCTCGTGCCCAATCCGGCGGAGGTGGCCAAGATCTTTCGCGTGCCGCTCGACGAGCTGGAGGGGCCGGACGTGCCGCGGCTCATCAGCATCCCGGAGAGCGACCGCCCGGTGATCCAGCTCCCCCTGCTCGGCACCTTGATCCACGCGCCGACCGCGGCCGTGCTCTACCAGATGCGCGAGGTGGTCGTCCACGGACGGCCGACGCGCGTGAACCATTTCGAACAGCCAGTCTGGGCCTGGCGCTGAGCCGGGGCCCGCGGACCGGAGGGAGCGCCATGGGAATCCTCGACGGACAGGTCGCGATCATGACGGGGGGCGGCACCGGCATCGGCCGCGCGGCGGCGCTGATGCTGGCCGCCGAGGGCGCGCAGGTGGTGGTGGCGGGCCGCCGCAAGGCGCCGATCGAGGCGGTGGCCGGCGAGATCGCCAAGGCGGGCGGCCGCGCGGTGGCGCGGGCCTGCGACGTGGCGAAGCCGGCGGAGGCCCGCGCGCTCGCCGAGTGGACGGTGGCCCAGTACGGCCGAGTGGACGTCCTCGTCAACAATGCGGGCCACTCGAGCAAGGCGCGCAACGTGCGCTGGGTCGGCCAGGAGGAGTGGGACAGCGTGCTCGCGGTGAACCTGACCGGCGTCTACGCGCTCACCCAGGCGGTGCTGCCGAGCATGATCGAGCGGGGCGGCGGCACCATCGTCACGATCAGCTCGCTGGCCGCCCTGCGGCCCGGATTGATCGGCGGCGCGCCCTACGGCGCGGCGAAGGCCGGCGTGCTGAACCTCATGGGCCACGTGCACAACGTGCTGCGCGAGAAGGGCATCCGCGCCACCACCATCATGCCGGCGGAGGTGGACACGCCGATCCTCGACAACCGGCCGCTGAATCCCGACGCGGCGGCCCGCGCCACCATGATGCACGCCGACGACGTGGCCCGCGCGATCATGCTCTGCGTGACCCTGCCCCCGCGCACCGTGATCGAGACGATGGTGATGAGCCCGACGATCCTGCGCGACCAGAGCGCCGATCTCAAGACCGCGCGCGACCTCGGCGCGCCGCCGGGAGTGAAATAGCGGAGCGTCCGGCTCACGCTCCGGTCGAGCCCGCCCCCAGCGACGCCTGCTGAACGTGGTTGCGGAACCCGATCGGGTCGCGCACCCGCCGGAAGATCTCCCGGGCTCCCCCGGTGCCGGTGACCGTGAGATCGCCGTAGTTGAGCAGGCGGGCGATGAGCCCCTGCTGCACGCCGATCGACTCCACCTTGGCGAGGAGCAGCTCGGTGGTATAGCGCGAGATCAGCCCCACCTTGAGGATCAGACGCGAGGTGGTGACCGCGAACTCGGACGTCATCACCTCGACGTAGTGGACGAAGGCCCAGACGAGCCCGATCAGCACGACCGCCGCGCCGAAGATCCAGAGCCACGGCGGATCCTGCACCTGGCGGAGCAGCACCATGAGGATCATCCCGGCCAGCACGACCAGGCCCGGCTTGACGAACAGCACCCAGTGCAGCCGCGTCTTGTACACCACGCGCTCCCCCGCCAACAGGTGCCGCTCCACGTAGCCCACGGCGTCGGCCTACGGCGGGGTCAGGTCTTGAAATACGACATTCCGTCTCACGCCGGCGGTCTGCCGACTGCGTGGCGGGGAAATGTCGTATTTCAAGACCTGACCCCAGATCGGTAGTCGCGGTGCCAGAGGTCGACGTAGTCGGTGGCGTTGCGCAGGATGTCGTCGAGCTCCTCCTGGCTCATCTTGCGCACCGGCTTGGCCGGCACCCCCATGACGAGCCACCCCGCGGGCACCACCTTGCCCGGCGGCACCAGCGCGCCCGCGCCCACCTGGGCGCCCTCCTCCACCACCGCCCCGTCCAGCACGACCGCCCCGATGCCGATGCGCGAGTTGTTCATCACGGTGCAGGCGTGGACCACCGCGCGGTGGCCGATCGTCACGTTGTCGCCCACGATGCACGGGAACTGCGGGGTGACGTGCAGCACCGAGTTGTCCTGCACGTTGGAGTTGCGCCCGAGCTTGACGTAGTTGTCCTGATCCCCGCGCAGCACCGTGCCGGGCCACACGCTCGCCCCCGCCTCGATGGTCACGTCGCCGATCACCTGGGCCGCGGGGTCCACGTAAGCCTCCGGGTGCACCCGCGGCTTGCGGCCCGGCACCTCGCGGATCACTTGCCGCTCCACCGGGGCTTGCGCTTGTCGAGAAAGGCGCGCACCCCCTCGCGGAAGTCGGCACTCATGTAGGTGGTCGCGATCAGATCCTCGTCGTCCGGCAGGGTCCGGCTCGCCGCGAGACGGCGGATCGACTCCTTGGTGACCCAGAGCGTGATCGGCGCGTGCTCGGCGATCTGGTGGGCGAGCGCGGTCACCCGCGCCTCGATCTGATCCGCGGGCACGATCTCGTGCACGTAGCCCGCCGCGTGCACCTCCTCGGCGGTGAGCAGCCGCGCGGTGAAGATCAGCTCCTTCAGCCGTGACGGCCCGAACACGTCCACGAAGCTCGCGTAGGCGGCCATGGAGAGGCAGTTGCCGAGCGTGCGCGCGATCGGCGCGCCGAAGCGCGCGTCCGGCGTGGCGATGCGCAGGTCGCACGCGGTGGCGATGCGGAAACCGCCCCCCACCGCGAAGCCTTCGACCTGGGCGATCACCGGCTTGCGCACGGATTCGAGCCGCGCCATGCGCTTGTCCCCGTCGCGCTCGTAGGCGATGCCGTCCTCGGCCCGGTCGAAGACCTTGAACTGGCTGATGTCCGTCCCCGCCACGAAGGCCTTGCCGCCGGCGCCGCGGAGGACCAGCACCCGCACCGAGTCGTCGGCGTCCACCTCCTCACAGATCTGGTAGAGGCGATCGTACATCCCCCAGGTCATGGCATTGCGCGCCTCGGGGCGGTTGAAGGTCAGGGTGACCACCGGCCCCTCGCGGGTCACCAGGGTCTCGTCTTGCGTCGGCACGGCGCGCGCCTCCCTCTCTCCTCGTGATGAGTCGCCGCATCGTAACATGCCGCTTCGCTTTGTCGGAGCGCCCGGGTCGCGTCGCATCGAGCGCATGGCGCGTCCCGCCGGCCTCATCCTCGACTACGGCAACGTGCTCACCTACGCCCAGGATCAGACGTGGATGGACGGGGCGGCGCGCCGGCTCGGCGCCGACGCCGCCGCCTTCCGGGCCGCCTACTGGCAGCACCGGCACGCCTACGACGCCGATCTCACCGCCGCGGAGTATTGGGGCCGCGTGCTGGCCGCGTCCCGCCCTGGCGCCGGCGCGCTGGATGCCGCGGATCTCGCGTGGCTCAGCGAGGCCGACATCGCCTCGTCGAGCGTCTACCGCGACGAGGTCTGGGCGCTGGCCGCCGAGTTCCGCGCCGCGGGCGGACGCACCGCGTTTCTCTCCAACAGCGGCCCCGAGGTCATGGCGCGGGTGCGAGAGCAGTGGCCACTCGAGGCGCGCTTCGACGCGGTGGTCATCTCGTGCGAGGTCGGCCTCTCCAAGCCGGATCCGCGCATCTATCAGCTCTGCCTGGACCGGCTGGGCCTGGCCGCGCCGGCGACCCTCTTCGTGGACGACCGCGCGGACTACGTCGAGGCCGCTGCACGGGTCGGGGCTGCAGACCCTCCAGTTCGAGGGCCCCGACGCGCTCGAGCGGTTGCGGGCCCTGGTCCGCTGAGCGGCCGGCCGGCCTACCTCCAGGCGCGCTGGCCGCGCGGGTCGCCAACCTGGGCAATTCTCTTCTGGCATGGACGAATACTTCAAGACGCAATCATTGCGGAGCCCACCTAACGTTGCGATTCGCCGGTGCTGGTGCCGTGGCGTAGCTCTTGCGCTGGCGTCGTAGGCATGCGACCCCGACAGGAGATACACATGAACCGATTTGCGATGACGGTTGGACTCAGCGCGGGTCTTCTGCTCTTGGCCGGGCAGGCTGACGCGCAGTGGCGGTACACCGACGACAAGGGCGCGAGCCGAGTCACGCAATACAAGATTGACATCCCCACGCCGTACCGCGACGCGGCCGAGTGGATCGGGCCGATCGGAATCGGAAAGCCCGCCTTGAGCGCCGACCAGATCGCCGCGGCCCAGCGGTGGGACGCCGTCCGGCGGATCGTCGCCGCGGAAGCCGGGCTCTTGCAGTTCAGGAACGTGGCGGTGGCCCCGCCGCTGCCGCGCGTGGACGCGGGCGCGTCCGACAGGCCCATCCCGACCATGTGCATCACAGGCGAGCTACGGGCCATGACCTCGCCGGGCATCTGGAAGGTCGTCGGCGGGTGCTCCTCTGGCCCGTCCGGCTTCTCGACGGGCTATGGGACGGACGGCTACGGATCCTTCGGCGGCGTCACGCTCAGGTGAGGTAGCCGCGCTTCCGCGCTAGAGCCGAAAGCGGGCGCGGATCTCGTCGGGCCGCTCGGAGTAGGGCGGGATCGCCTCGGCCGGATCGAACGCGACCTCCACCACGACCAGCGCCGGCGCTCCTGCCCCGCGCGCGCGCGTGAAGGCCTCGCGCAGCCCCGCGACGTCGCCGACCGAGGCCACGTGGCCGATGCCGGCGGCGCGCGCCAGCGCGGCCCAGTCCACCGTCACCGCGGGCAGCGCCTGGCCGCCGGACGACTCGTAGCGGCCGTTCACCCAGAGCAGCATCGTGAGGTTCGGCGGCGCCGCGGCCGCCACGGTGGCCAGCACGTTGGGGCTCATGAGGAGCGAGCCGTCGCCCTCGAGGGCCACCACGTGCCGGTCGGGACGCTGGAGCGCCATGCCGAGGCCCAGCGGGATGGCCGCACCCATCGAGTCGCACAGGGCGAAGACCGGGCAGGGCACCGTCATGTGCGGCAGGTAGCGGGCATTGGCCCCCAGGCAGGAGACGAGCACGTCGCGCGGCATGAGCATCGCGACCAGCGCGTCCAGCAGCGGCTTGCGAGTGGTCACGCCAGGTCCTCGCCGCTGATCAGCAGCACGAAGGGCCCCCGCGACTCGACGCAGAGCTCCACCCCCTGCTTGACCTGCGCGGTCAGGTCGCCCCGGCGGTCCGCCCGCGCGTAGGGCAGCCGCCAGGCGCGCAGCGTCTCCTCGGTCACGCGGCCCTTGGGCGCGTGGTAGTAGACCGGGTCGCGGTGGTCGCCCCTCATGGAAACGATAAAGAAGCATGGAAGACGGTAGAGCTCGACCAGCCCGGCCAGCACGCCGCCGCAGTTGAGCAGCCCCGCGTTCTGGATCAGCACCGCGCCACGGCCTCCGGCCAGGTTGGCGCCGCACGCCACCGCCACCGCCTCCTCCTCACGCGCCACGTCCACCGCGCGGAGCCGCGGCGACCGGCGCACACCCGCCATCAACCGGCCGATCCAGGTGTCCGGCACCGACGCCACGATCGAAACCTGGGCCGCCTCGAGCCCCGCCACGATCTGCTCGAGCCCGGTCACCGGCCCACCTCGTCGCCCGCGCCCTGCATCCGCATGAACGCGTCCGACGGCAGGTGCAGGCGCACCGCCTGCCCCGGCGCGAGCGCCGCGGGGGCGGGCTCGGCCACGAAGACGAGCAGGCGCTGGCCGCCCCCGACCTCGACGGTGAACTCGGTCTGCAGGCCCTGGTAGACCACGCCGATGACGCGGCCGTCCATCACGTTCTCCCCCTCCCCGCCGGCGAGCCGGATGCGCTCCGGCCGGATGGCCAGCTCGACCGCCTCGCCCGCGCGGAGCCCAGGCACGCCCAGCACCCGCACCGCTTCACCGCCGGTGAGCGTCACCCGGTCCGCGGCGGTCGCGCGGCCGCGCAGCACGCTGGAGGCGCCGATGAACTCGGCCACGAAGCGGGTCGCGGGCCGCTCGTAGATCTCGCGCGGGGTGCCGAGCTGCTCGATGCGGCCACGGTGCATCACCGCGATGCGGTCGGAGAGGCCGAGCGCCTCGGACTGGTCGTGGGTGACGAAGACGGTGGTGATGCCGACCGAGCGCTGGATCTCTCGCAGCTCGCTCCGCATCTCCTCGCGCAGCTTCTTGTCGAGCGCGGCGAGCGGCTCGTCCAGCAGGAGCACGCGCGGCTCGTACACGAGCGCCCGGGCCAGGGCCACCCGCTGCTGCATGCCGCCCGAGAGCTGGGCCGGGCGGTGCTCCGCGCGCGTGTCCAGGCGCACCAGCGCGAGGGACGCGCGCACCCGCCGCTCGATCTCCGCCCGGGGCGTCCGGCGCTCGCGCAGGCCGAAGGCCACGTTCTCGAACACGGACAGGTGCGGGAAGAGGGCATAGGACTGGAACACCACCCCGAGCCGGCGCTGATGAGCCGGGCGGTCGGTGACGTCCTGGCCGTCGATTCGGATACGGCCGCTGGTCGGCGGCACGAACCCCGCGATCAGATTGAGGGTGGTGGTCTTGCCGCAGCCGGACGGGCCGAGCAGCGAGAGCAGCTCGCCCTCGTACACCACCAGGTCGAGCCCAGCGACCGCGCGGATCCCGCCGTAGTCGCGGGTGCAGCCGACCAGCTCGACCACCGCGCGGGCCATCAGCGTCCCCTCACCGGTGCCCGCCTCACCGATGATGGAGGAACACATGGCCCAGGCCCAGGAACCGGTCGGCGAGCCAGACGACCAGGAAGGTGCCCAGGATGAAGAGCGTGGAGAGCGCCGCGATGCTCGGATCGGTGTAGTTGACCACGTAGGTGAACATGGCCACCGGCAGGATCTCGGTCAGCCGCGTCGAGATGAAGAGCGAGACCACGAACTCGTTCAGCGACACGATCACCGCGAAGAGCAGCGCGGCGAGGAGGCCGGGACGCAGGAGCGGCAGCGTCACCCGCCGGAAGGCCCGCCAGGGAGTCGCGCCCAGGCTGGCCGCCGCGCGCTCGAGGGTGGGATCGAGATTGCGCACGCTCACCCACACCGAGCGCACCACGAACGGGAGCACCAGGGCCACGTGGGCCGCGATCAGCACGCTCCGGCTGCGCAGCAGGCCGAGGGCGGCGCCCAGGATGAGGAAGCCCAGGCCCGCCGCGACGCCGGGCACCACCAGCGGCGAGAGGAGGAGCGTGGCCCAGATCGAGGCTGAGCGCACTCGTCCGCGCGCGAGGGCCAGCGCCGCCGCGGTGCCGATGGGCATGGCCAGCGCGACCGCGCCCGCGGTGACCAGGAGGCTGTTCCACATCGCGCGCTGGAACTGGGGATAGGTGATCACGTTCACGTACCAGCGCATCGACAGCCCGCTCGGGGGGAACGACAGGATCGCGGTCGGGTTGAACGAGACCGCCATGACCACGACGGTCGGCAGCGTCATGAACGCGAGCAGGAGCACCACGGCCAGCCGGAACATCAGGCGCCCCGGTCGGCGACCGCGGTGAGCTTCCCCACCCCGGCGAGCAGCGCGAGCGTGACCACCAGCGCCATCATCGCGAAGGCCGCGCCCCCGGGCCAGTTGAAGGAGTCCAGCGCCAGGTCACGGACGACGTTGGCGATCATCTTGACCCGTCCGCCCCCCAGCAGCTCCGGGGTGGCGAAGGCGCTCAGCGTCCAGGCGAAGACGATCACCGAGCCCGAGACGATGCCCGGCAGGGACAGCGGCAGCGTCACGCGCCGGAACACGCGGGCCGGGCTCGCGCCCAGGCTGGCCGCCGCGCGCTCGTACAGCGGATCGATGTGGCTGATCGCGGCGGCCAGCAGCAGGATCATGGTCGGCATCGAGAAGTGCACGAGCCCCACCAGCACCCCCCGCGGCGTGAACAGCATCGGCACCGGCCAGGTGACCACCGTGTTGCCCAGGACCAGCACCCAGGCGTAGGTCCGCACGATGGCCCCGGTGAAGAAGGGGGCCAGGGTCAGCACGAGGAGGGCCGAGCGCACGCGGGCCGACGGCGTGCGCGCGAGCGCGTAGGCCACCGGGTAGGAGGCAACGAGCGTGAGCGCGGTGGTGGCCACGCTCAGCACCAGGGTGTCCCACACCGCGCCGAGATACTGCCGGCTCATGATGCCGGTGAAGTTCGCGACCGTCAGGCCTCCGGTCTGCAGTGACCCCGGCACGAACTCGAGCACGCTGTAGCGCAGCAGCGCGGAGAGCGCGGCCGCGAACACCGCGACGACGAGCACGGCCGGGGTCAGCAGCAGGCGCACCGCGCGACCCGCGCTACTTGACGATGTTGGCGGTGAACCACTCGCGCCAGGCCGGCAGGTTCTTGGCCCGCACGTCGTCGTTCAGGATGTAGCCCCGCTCCTTCCACTCCGCGGGGGTCAGGAAGATGCCCGGCTGGCCATGGAAGGCGGCGGGCACGGTGGCGCCGGCGTTCACCGGCCCCGCCTTGAGCGCTCGGGCGAGCTCGGTCTGGACCTCCTTGGACAGGGCCAGGTTGATGAACTCCTGGGCGGCGTCCGCCTTCTTGGTGCCCGCCATCACCGACATGCAGTCGATCCCCACGATGCCCGGGTAGTCCTTGGGCTGGACCAGCTTGACCGGGATGCCCTGCTCCTGCAGATGGTAGGCGTTGACCGAGAGCATGACCTGCACCGGCGCCTGGCCGGTCTTCATCAGGTCCTGGCTCTGGGCGTCGGTCGAGAAGAAAGCCACGATGCTGGGCTTGAGCGCCTTGAGCCGCTCCTGGCCCTTCTGCCACGTCGTCTCGTTGCCGCCCTCCATCAGGGCCGCGATCGTGATGATGTGGGAGGGGTCGAAATCGGGCATCGCGATCTTGCCCTTGAGCGAGGGCTTCCAGAGATCCGACCACGCCGTGATCTCCTCCTTCACGAGATCCGGGCGGTACACGATGGTGTAGACATAGCTCCAGCCGCCCATCTGATACTCACTCCGCAGGGCCTCGCGCGCGGCCGCCTTGGCGTTCGGGAGCTTGGCCATGTCGAGCGGGGCGAAGAGCCCGTCCGAGACGTAGAGTCGCCCCACGTGGCTCGTGGTGAACGTGATGTCCACCAGCGGGCTGCCCTTGGCCACCCGCGCCTTGGCGAGGCGGTCGATCGTCCCGCCCACCTCGAACTCGACCGGCATGCCGGTCTTGGCGGTGAAGGCCTTCCCGATCACGCGGTCGACGGTGTCCTTCCAGTTGCCGCCCCAGACGCTCACCACCAGCGAGTTCTGGGCGTGGGCGGGGGCGACGGGCCCGAAGGGCAGGCCCAGCGCGAGCAGGGTCAAGACGGCGAGGCGGGTAAACATACGTCTCTCCTATGGGGTACGGGTTTGAGGCGGCTCAAGCGCCTGAGCGGCCGTCTCGATGGCCTCGACGATGAAGTGGTAGCCGGTGCAGCGGCAGAGGTGCCCGGCCAGCATCTCGCGAATCTCGTCGCGCGATGGCGCAGGCCGCTCGCGGAGAAACGCGCAGGCGCTCATGATGATACCAGGGGTGCAGTAGCCGCATTGCAGCCCGTGCTTGGCCCAGAACGCTTCCTGGATCGGATGGAGCCCGTCGGCGGGGGCCACCCCCTCGATGGTCGAGACGCCATGACCATCGGCCTGCACCGCCAGCATCAGGCAGGCGCGCACCGGCTCGTCGTCGAGCAGCACCGTGCACGCCCCGCACACCCCGTGCTCGCAGCCGACGTGGGTGCCGGTGAGATCGAGATCCTCCCTCAGAAAATCGGCCAGGGTCGCGCGCACCTCGACCGCGCGCTCGTGCTCCTGGCCGTTCACGGTCACCCGGATCGTCTTGATCACGAGCCCCCTCCGCACCGCGCGAGGGCCGCGGTCAGCGTGCGCTCGGCCAGCGTGGCCGCGACCCGCCGACGGTACGCCGCGGTGGCGTGGATGTCACCGTCGGGCGAGAGCCCGGCGGCGGCCGCCCGCGCCGCCTCCCCGATGAGCGGCGGCGTGGGCGCGCGGCCTTCCAGCGCCCGCTCCGCGGCGGCGCCCCGGACCGGCGTCCCGCCGGCGCCGAAGAAGGCCAGCCGCGCGCGCGCCACCGTGCCGTCGGCGGCGCGCGTGAGCACGGCCACCGCGCCCACCAGGGCGAAGTCGCCGTGCCGGCGCGAGACCTCCGCGAAGCCCCAGCCCGAGCCGGCCGGCGGCAGCGTGAAGCGCACCGCGGTGGCCAGCTCGTGGCCGTCGAGCGCGGTGGTCAGCGGGGCGCGGTAGAACCGGTCCGCCGGGATCATGCGCTCGCCGCGGGGCCCGCGCGCGACCACCACGCCCTCGAGGCACAGCAGCAGCGCGGGCAGCTCCGAGGCCGGATCGGCGTGGACGATATTGCCCACCACCGTGCCGCGATTGCGGATGGGCGGGTGCGCGACCGCGTGCAGCACCTCGGTGAAGAGCGGCGAGCGCCCGGCCGCCCACCGCTCGAGCGCGCGCTGGCGGACGAGGGCGCCGATCTCGAGGATGCCCGAGGCCTCGCGGATCCCGTCGAGTCCCCGCAGCCGGTTGATGTCCACCAGCACCGCCGGCCGCGCCAGCCGCAGCGCCAGCATCGGAATGAGGCTCTGGCCGCCGGCCAGGATCTTGGCGTCGTCGCCCGCGGTGGCCAGCGCGCCGATGGCGTCGTCGAGCGTGGCCGGCGCCACGTAGTCGAACGGAGCCGGCTTCATGCGGGCCTCGCCCCTCGGGCCGCCGCCTGCTCGATCAGGCCCAGGACCACCGACGGGCCGAGCGGGGTCCGGGTCACCCGCACCCCGAACGGCGCGAGCGCGTCCTCCACCGCGTTGGCGATGGCGGCGGGCGGCGAGATCGCCCCGCCCTCGCCGATGCCCTTCATGCCGAGCGGGTTCCGCGGCGACGGGTACTCGAGGTGCACGGTCTCGATGGGCGGCAGCTCCATCGCGGTCGGCACCAGGTAGTCCATGAAGGTGCCGGTGAGGAGCTGCGCCTGCTCGTCGTAGACCATCTCCTCCAGGAGCCCGCCGCCCACGCCCTGGGCGACGCCGCCGTGGATCTGGCCTTCGACGATCACCGGATTGATGATCGTCCCGCAGTCGTGGGCCACCAGGTAGCGGAGCAGCTTCACCGCGCCGGTGCCGGGGTCCACGTCCACCACCGCGACGTGCGTGGCGCTCGTGTAGGTCACGGTGGGCTGGTGATGGTAGACGGTCGCCTCGAAGTCGAGCGAGGCCACGCCGGGGTTCGCGAACGTGGGGATCGCGGCCTGGATCACCTTCGAGATCGGAATGGCGGAGGCCGGGGCGCCCCGCACCGTGACCATGCCGTCCGCCACCTCGACGTCCGCGGGCGCGGCTTCGAGCAGCGCCGCCGCCGCGGCGATCAGCTTGTCCTTCACGCGCCCCGAGGCCTCGTGGATGGAGCTGCCCGCGTTGACCGCGCTGCGCGAGGCGAAGGTGCCGACCCCGAACGGGATCGCGGCGGTGTCGCCGCCCACGATGGTCACCGACTCGAGCGGGATGCCGAGCGCGTCGGCCGCGATCTGGGCGAACGAGGTCTCGTGCCCCTGCCCCTGGCAGCAGGCGCCGGTGGCGACCACCGCGTGGCCCGAGGCATCCAGCCGGACCGTCGCGCCTTCGTAGGGGCCGATCGCGGTGCCCTCGACGTAACTCGAGATCCCGATGCCGCGATGGATCCCCCGCTCGCGCAGCCGCGCCTGCTCCGCGCGCAGGGCGTCGTAGCCCACCGCCCGCAGCGCCGCCTCGAGCCCGGCCTTGAAGTCCCCGCTGTCGTAGACGAGCGGGTTGCCGTCGCGATACGGGATCTGCAGCTCGTACGGCAGATCGGCCGCCGACAGGAAGTTGCGCCGGCGCAGCTCGGCCGGATCCATGGCGAGCTCCCGCGCCAGGCAGTCCACGATGCGGTCCATCGCGAACACGGCCTCGGGGCGGCCCGCGCCGCGATAGGGCGCGTTCGGCGTCTTGGTGGTCACCACCCCGAGGCACTCGACGTCGAGGTTCGCCACCCGATGCGGACCCAGCAGGTGGGCCACCGTGTTGTAGGGCAGCACGATGCCCCAGGAGTTGTACGCGCCCAGGTCCACCCAGATGCGATCGCGCACCGCCAGCAGGGTGCCGTCCCGCCGCGCCGCGATCTCGATGTCGTGCACCTGGCCCCGCGCGTGGGCCGAGCCCATCATGTGCTCGCGGCGGTCCTCGGTCCACTTCACCGGCCGGCGCGCCGCGATGGCGACGGCGGGGATCAGCAGGTCCTCCGGGTAGCCGTTGGCCTTGGTGCCGAAGCCGCCGCCCACGTCCGGGGCGATGACCCGGATCTTGTGGGGCGGCAGCCCGAGGGCGGCCACCAGACCCTGCTGCACGAAGTGGACGACCTGGGTGCCGTTCCAGGTGGTGAGCGCGCCGTCGCGTGGATCCCACTGGGCGATCACCCCGCGGGTCTCGATCGGCATGCCCACGTAGCGCGGGATCACGAAGCGCTCGCGCACCCGCGCGTCGGCCTGGCGGAAGGCCCCCTCGACGTCGCCGAAGCCCGTCTTGAACGAGAGCGCCACGTTGTCGCCCCAGGCGGGATAGAGCACGGGCGCGTCGGGCCGCGTGGCCGCCTCCACGTCGGCCAGCACCGGCAGCGGCTCGTAGTCCACCTCGACCAGCTCGCAGCCGTCCTCGGCCACCGCGCGGCTGCGGGCGAGCACCATCGCCACGATCTCGCCCACGTGGCGGGCCTCGTCCCGGCACATCGCGAGCTGGTGCGGCTGCTTCATGGTGACGGCCACGCGCGTGGCCAGGCCGGGCGGGATCGCGCCGAAGAGCGGCAGCGGCTTCATCCAGCGCTCGAGATCGGCGAAGGTGAACACGTGGGCCACGCCGGGGAGCCGCTTGGCCGCGTCGGTGCGGAGAGCCGCGATGCGCGCGTGCGCGTGGGGGCTGCGGACGAAGGCGGCGTGGAGCATCCCGGGCAGCTTGATGTCGTCCACGAAGCGGCCCTCGCCGCGGAGGTAGCGCGGGTCTTCCTTGCGTCTTACCGATGCGCCGAAATATTTCGCGCCCATTTCTCTCTTGATGTCTCCTGCGGACTACCGTTTACTTCCTTAGGCTCTCCAGATGCGGGGGCCTAGATATGGCCCCCGCACTCCCCCAGATGGCGGACTACCGTTTACTTCTTCAAGCTCTCCAGATGCGGGGGCCCAGATATGGCCCCCGCACTCCCCCAGGCCGCGGACTCTCGTTTCGGCGCTTGCACTCGGCTAGCCGCCTAGGTAGGCGCGCTTCACGTGGTCGTTCTGCATCAGGTCTTTGGCGGGGCCTTCGAGAGTGATGCGGCCCGTTTCCATGACATAGGCGCGGCTCGCGAGCTGGAGCGCCATGTAGGCGTTCTGCTCCACCATCAGCACCGTGGTGCCTTCGCGCTGGATGCCCGCGATGATCTGGAACACCGTCTCCGTGACCGTGGGCGCCAGGCCGAGCGAGGGCTCGTCGAAAAGGATGAGCCGCGGGCGGGCCATGAGGCAGCGGCCGATGGCGAGCATCTGCTGCTCGCCGCCCGAGAGCGTGCCCGCGGGCTGGCGGCGCCGCTCGGCCAGGATCGGGAAGTGGCCGAAGACCCGATCCCGGTCCGCCGTCACGGCGGCGGGGTCGGTGCGGACGTAGGCGCCCATCTGGAGGTTCTCCTCCACGGTCATGTGCGGAAACACCCGCCGGCCCTCCGGGCAATGCGCGATGCCCCGGCGCAGGATCTCCTGCGGGGCCAGGTGCTGGATCTCCTGCCCGTCGAAGAGGATGCGGCCGGCGGCGGCCCGCACGAGCCCCGAGATGGTCTTGAGCGTGGTGGTCTTGCCCGCGCCGTTGGCCCCGATGAGGCAGACGAACTCGGCGGCGCCCACCGTGAGCGACACCGAATCGAGCGCGGCGATGCGCCCGTAGCGCGCGGACAGGCGCTCAAGCGTGAGCATGGGCTCCCGGTCCCAGGTAGGCGCGGATCACCTCGGGGTCGCGCTGCACTGCGGCCGGGTCGCCGTCGGCGATGAGCCGGCCGTAGTTCAGCACCAGCACGCGGTCGGAGATGCCCATGACCAGCCGCATGTCGTGCTCGACCAGGAACACCGTGATGCCCTCGTCGCGGATGCGGCCGATCAGCGCGGCCACCGCCATCTTCTCCGAGGCGCTCATGCCGGAGGCCGGCTCGTCGAGCAGCAGCAGGCGGGGCCGCGCGGCCAGGCCCACCGCCAGCTCGAGCAGCCGCTGCTCGCCGTAGGAGAGCGCGGCGGCCGCCTCCTCGCGGCGCGCGCCCAGCCCCACGAAGGCCATCACCCGGTCCGCCTCCACCCCGAGCTGCCGCTCCTCCGCCCGCACCCGGCCGCGGGCCAGCAGCGCGGCCGTCACGCCCACGCGCCCGCGCAGGTGCAGGCCCGTGAGCACGTTCTCCCGGACGGTCAGCCCGGGGAAGAGGCTCGTCTTCTGGAACGTGCGCACGAGGCCCCGCGCCGCGATGCGATGGGGTCGCCAGCCGGTGATGGACTGGCCGTCGTGATGCACCGTGCCCTGGGTCGGACGCTGGAAGCCGGTGATCACGTTGAAGGCGGTCGTCTTGCCCGCGCCGTTGGGGCCGATCAGGCTCGTCACCGTCCCGGAGGCGACCGCGAAGCTCACGCCGGTCAGGGCGGCCACGCCACCGAAGCGCACCGTGAGATCCCGGGCCTCGAGCGTCACGACGGCCGCCCGCGACGGCGGAGGGCGGGCCCAGCCGCCCGCAGGGCTGGAACAATCCCCTCCGGCATGAAGAACAGCACCGCGATGAGCAGGACGCCGTAGAGCAGCATCTGCCACTGGTACGAGGTCAGCTCCCGCAGCGCCTCGGGCAGCACCGTGAAGAGCACGGCGCCCACCACGGGCCCGGCCAGCGTGCCCTTGCCGCCCGCCACCACCATGATCACCATGGTGACCGTGTAGGTGAAGAGGAAGACCTCCGGGCTGACGAAGCGTGTGTAGTGCGCGTAGAGGCCGCCCGCGAAGCCGGCCATCGCGGCGCTCACCACCGCGGCCAGCACGAGATAGTGGGTCGCGTCGATGCCCACCGAGGCGGCGAGGGTCTCGTTCTCCCGGAGCGCCACCAGCGCGCGGCCGACCCGCGAGCGGATGAGGGCCAGGCAGAGGAGATAGGCCCCCACCACCGCGGCCAGCACCAGGTAGTAGTAGGCGCTCTTGCTGCGCAGCGACAGCGCGGCCAGCCCGGGCAGCGCGATCTCCACCGGCGGGATTCCCGGGATTCCGAGCGGCCCGTTGGTCAGGTCCATCCAGTTCACGCTCACCAGCGACACGCAGCCCGCGAACGAGATGGTCAGCAGCACGAAGTAGGCGCCGCGCAGCTTGAGCGCCAGGCGGCCGATGACGTACCCGGCCAGGCCCGGCACCACGATGGCGGCGAGCAGGCCGAGCCACGGCGACCATTCGAGCTTGACGCTCAGCAGGGCGGAGGCGTAGGCGCCGATGCCGAAGAAGGCGGCGTGGCCGAGGGAGAGCTGCCCGGTATAGCCCAGCAGAAGGTTCAGGCTCAGCGCCAGCACCGCGAAGATGCCGGCCATGATCAGCGTGTGCAGATGATACGGGTTCCACACCCAGGCGGGCGCGGTCAGGATAACCGCGACCCCGACCACGCGCGGGAGCCACCTCATCCCACGCGCTCGGCGCGGGCGAAGAGGCCCGACGGGCGCAGCAGCAGCACCGCGACGATCATCAGGAAGCCGACCGCGTCGCGATAACCGGACGAGATGTAGCCGGCGCCCAGCTCCTCCGCGATGCCCAGCACGAGCCCGCCGAGCGCCGCGCCGCCGAAATTGCCCAGCCCGCCCAAAATAACCACCGAAAACGCCTTGAGCGAGGCCAGGTCGCCCATGGACGGGTAAAGCAGGAAGACCGGACCCAGCAGCGCGCCCGCGGCCGCGGCCAGCCCCGCCCCGAACGCGAAGGTCACGGTGTGGATGCGCTCGATGCTCACCCCCATGAGCGCCGCCGTCTCCCGGTCCTGGAAGGTGGCGCGCATGGCGCGGCCGAGCTTGGTGCGGCTCAGCAGGAGATGCGCCCCCAGGATCAGCAGCCCCGAGACCACGAACACGAAGATGCGGAGGGGCGCCACCGACACCGCGCCCAGCACCACCGGCTGGGTGGGGAAGGGCGTGGGCACGCTCTTGGCCACCCCGCCCCAGCCGAGCAGCTCCGCGTTCTGCATGGCGATCCACAGCCCGATCATGACGAGCATGACCGTGTCGATGGACTGCCCGCGCAGGGGCCGCAGGAGCACCCGCTCGCAGACCGCGCCCGCGAGCGCGCCGGCCACGATGGCGAGCGGGATGGCCAGGAAGAAGTGCACCGAGGCGAGCGCGAGCGCGGCGAACGCGGCGTAGGCCCCGAACGTGTAGAACTCGCCGTGGGCGAAGTTCACCACGTTCATCAGCCCGAAGACCAGCGTGAGGCCGATCCCGAGCAGGCTGTAGGTGGCGCCCAGCAGCAGCCCGTTCAGCAGGTGCTGGAGAAGCTGGTCCAAGCGCCCGCGATCGCCGGTCGCGCTACTTCTTCGCCGAGAACGCGGGCAGCGCGATCTTGCCGTCCTTCACCTGGACGATGAAGATGCTGGGTTTGCTCTGCCCGCTCTCCTTGCCCGCCGGGCCGTCCTTCTCGAACTTGATGGGCCCGTTGACGCCCATCACGCTGACCTGCCAGAGCGCCTCGCGCACCGCCTTGGGGTCGGGCTTGCCCGCGATGCGGATGGCCTCCACCGCGGTGAGCACGCCGTCGTGGCCGCGGAAGCCCTCGGTCAGCCCCTCGAAGGGGTGACCGCGCTTGGCCCACTCGTCCACGAAAGCCTTGGCCAGCTTGCCGTCGGGCATGGCCTCCGGGAACCAGGGCAGGAAGAAGAGGATGTGGTACGTCCCCTCCGCCGCCGCGCCCGCCTGCTTGATGAGCTGGGAGGGCGACGAGCTGCCGCCGGTGGTGATGACCCGGCGCACCAGCCGTTGCTCCTGCGCCTGCTTCAAGACCAGGGTGATCTGCTCCACGCTCGTGGTGAGGAAGAGCGTGTCGGCGCCGCCCGCCTTCACCTTGGTGATCTGCGCGTTCATGTCGGTGGCCGCCTGCTCCATGAACTCGGCGGTGCCCACCTGCGCGCCCGAGCGCTTGAGCAGGTCGCCGAAGGCCCCGACCGCGCCGCGGCCCCAGTCCGTGTTCACCGCGAGGAAGTCGGCCTGCTTGATCCCCAGGTCCTTCATATACTTCTCGAGGCCGAGCGCTTCCATCTCGCTGGGCGGGCTGATGCGGAAGACCCACGGGTTGCCGCGCTTGGTGATGGTGGCCGCGCTGGAGGTCTCCACCACCATCGGCACGCCGTACTCCTCGAGCTTCGGCATGGCCGCGAGCGTCATCGAGCTGCCCCAGGCGCCCACGATCACCGGCACCTTGTCGCGCACGATCAGCTTCTCGGCCGCGGTGGCGGCTTCCTTCGGGTCGGACTTGTTGTCCTCGATGAGCAGCTCGACCTTGCGCCCCAGCACGCCGCCCTTGGCATTGATCCAGTCCCGCCCGATCTCCGCGCCCATCCGGATGTAGTTGCCGGACGCGGCCACCGAGCCCGACAACGGCTGGATGACCCCGACCTTCACGGTTTCCTGGGCGGGCGCCGGCGCGGCGAGCGCGGCGATGACGGTCAGCGCGACGAACAGGGCTCGGATTGCCTCCATCATGACCGACCTCCTCTGACCCTTACCTGGTTAGGTTCGTCCGCCACGCTGCGGTTCTCTTAGAAACATTTCTTGTATCCGCTCGGCTCGCCTGCGGCTGCGCCTCGCCCTGCATGTATCCGCTCGGCTCGCCTGCGGCTGCGCCTCGCCCCGCACCTATCCTACATTTCATGTCACGTGTCAAATGAAAACCCGATTGACATTGCTGCGAGCCGCCCCAAGAATACGGCACCATGCCACCCGCGAGATCCTCCGCGCCCCGCGCCCCGATCGCGCCCCTGCTCCACGAGAGCCTCGGCGAGCGAGTATACCGGACCGTCCGCGACCTGATCCTGAGCCAGGTCTTCCCGCCCGGCTCCAAGCTCAATGTCGAGCAGATCTGCCGCGATCTCGGGGTGAGCCGCACCCCGGTCTGGGACTCGATGCGGCGACTCGAGAGCGAGGGCCTGGTCAACACGGTGCCCCGCCACGGCGTCTTCGTGCTGAACTACGGCACCGACCAGATCCGCGATCTCTTCGCGGTCCGCGGCGCGCTGGAGGCTCTGGCGGTGCGCCAGGCGGCCCAGAATCTCGACGACGACGCGCGCGCCGCCCTCGAGGCGACCATGAAGGAGATGGAACGCGCCGCCGGCGCGGACGAGATGGAGCAGTACTCGCGCGCGGCCATCGACTTCCACGACCGGGTGCTGGTCGCGGCGAGGAATCCGGTGCTGAGCCGGCTGCTCGAGAACGTCTACGCTCAGATCCTCGTCCTGCGCCTGCGGTCCCTCTACCTGCCCGAGCGGGTCGAGTCGAGCGTGGCCGAGCACCGCGAGATCTTCGAGGCGGTGCTGGCCGGCGACGCCGAGCGGGGCGAGCGCCTGGCCCGGGCCCACGCGGACCACGTGCTGCAGGACGCGCTCGAGTTCACGCGCCGGAGCGAGCCGAGCCGGTGACGCCATGCTCACCACCGTCCCGGTCATCGATCTCGCGCCCTTCACCGACGGCACGCCCGGCGACCGCGCCGCGGTGGCGCACGCGGTGAACGCGGCCTGCACCGATATCGGCTTCTTCACGATCGCGGGCCACGGGGTGCCCGACCCCCTGGTCACGCGCATGCTGGAGACCTCGCGCGCCTTCTTCGACCTCCCCGCGGCCGACAAGCAGGCGGTGAAGCGCCCGCGGCCCGAGCAGAGCCGCGGTTACATCGCGCTGGGCGACGAGAATCTCTCCTACAGCCGCGGCGACGCCACCACCACCGATCTCAAGGAGTTCTTCGCGATCGGCCCGGTGGACGTGCCCGACGAGGAATACTACCGCCGGCCGGAGGCCTACCCCTCGTTCGCGCCGAACCTCTGGCCCGCGCGGCCGGCCGCGTTCCGCGCGGTGTGGACCGAGTACTACCGCACCATGGAGGCGCTGGCCGGCCGCATCATGCGCATCCTCGCGGTGGCCCTCGACCTGCCCGAGGACTTCTTCCGCGACAAGACGGACCGGCACATCAGCGGTATTCGCGCGAACCACTACCCCGAGCAGGTCGAGGCCCCGCGGCCGGGCCAGATCCGGGCGGGCGCCCACACCGACTACGGCGCGGTCACGATCCTGCTGCCCGAGAACGTGCCGGGCCTCGAGGTGCGGAACCACCGGACCGAGTGGGTGGCGGTCAGCCCACCTCCCGGCACCTTCGTGTGCAATATCGGCGATCTCATGCAGCACTGGACCAATGACCGCTGGATCTCGACCATGCACCGCGTGGTGAACCCGCCGCGCGAAGCCGCGGTCGGGAACCGCCGGCTCTCGATCCCCTTCTTCCACCAGCCGAACTACGACGCTCTGATCGAGTGCCTGCCGAGCTGCTGCGGGCCCGACCATCCGCCGCGCTACGAGCCGGTCACCTCCGGCCAGCACCGGCTCACCAAGTTCCTGCGCGGCGTCGGCGCGGCCGCGCCGAGCCCGCGAGGCTGACATCATGAGCGCAGAGACCAGGACCCCGTGGGATCGCTACGCGGCGGCGCTACCCTCCATCGCCGCCGCGGTCGGCCGGACCCCGCTCGTGCGCCTGAACCGCGTCCCCCGGGAGGTGACGCCCGCGATCTACGTGAAGGTCGAGTGGTACGGGGCGACGGGCAGCCTCAAGGACCGCATCTATCTGCACATGTTCGAGCGGGCCCTGGCGCGCGGCGACCTCAAGCCGGGCATGCAGGTGCTGGAGTGCTCGACCGGCAACGCCGGCATCGCCTGCGCCTGGGTCTCGGCGGTCAAGGGCTACCCCTGCACCATCGTGATGCCGGAGGGCATGAGCGAGGAGCGCAAGAAGATCATGCGCGCCTACGGCGCCGAGCTGGTCTTCACCCCGGGCGGGGAGAGCGACGTGGATCTCTCGCTCGAGCGCCTGCGCCAGATCCGGGACGCCGCGCCCGGGCGCTACTGGGTGCCGGGCCAGTTCGACAACCCGGACAACGTCGAGGCCCACATCCTCACGACCGGCCCCGAGCTATGGGAGCAGTCGGGCGGCCGCATCGGGGCCTTCGTGGACTCGCAGGGCTCGGGCGGCCTCCTCACCGGGGTCGGCCGCTACCTCCGGAGCCGCGACCCCCAGGTGAAGCTCTACGCGGTCGAGCCCGCCGAATGCGCGCTGCTCTCGCGCCGGGCGTGGGGCCACCACGGCATCGAGGGCATCGGCGACGGCTTCGTCCCTCGCAACCTGGACGTCTCGCTCCTCACCGGGGTGATCACGACCACCACCGAGGAGAGCGTGGACATCGCCCGCCGGCTCGCCCGGGAAGAGGGCCTCTTCTGCGGCATCTCGAGCGGCTGCAACGTGGCCGCCGCACTCAAGCTGGCGCGCCGCCACCCGGACCTCGGCTCGGTGGTGACGATCATCAACGACACCGGCCAGCGCTACTTCACCACCCCGCTCTGCGGGGAAGCCAAGCACGTGGACATCCCGGAGCGGGAGCACCCGCTGGACGCCTACACCGTCGAGCAGCTCGATCAATACCAGAAGACCTGGGAAGTGCTCGCGTGACCATCGCGCCGCGCGAGTACGACTTCGTCGCCGCCCGCGAGCGTCTCGAGGCCAAGCCCAAGTCCGCGGGGCCCAAGCTCGGCTCCCTGGAGGACGCGGTCGCGCTGATCAAGGACGGCGACCACCTGGCCATCGGCGGCTGCCTCTACTCGCGCACCCCGCTGGCGCTGGTGTGGGCGCTGCTCCGCCGGCGGCCGAAGGGCCTCACCTTCTCGCGCAACCTCATGTGCTACGAGGGCGAGTGGGGCATGGTCTCGGGCGCGGTGAGCAAGGTCGTCACCTCCTGGATGGGCATCGGCCTGCCCTGGGGCCTCTCGCGCATCCAGCGCGAGTTCGTCGAGGCCGGGCGCGTGGAGTTCGAGGAATGGAGCCACCTCGGGCTCGGCCTGCGCTTCCGGGCCGCCGCCATGGGGGTTTCCTTCCTGCCCTCGCTCACCATGCTGGGCTCGGACCTGATGGGCGTGGGCGGCTCCAAGACACTAGAATGCCCCTACACCGGCCGCATCCTCCATGCCGTGCCCGCGCTCTTTCCCGACGTGGCGCTGCTCCACGTGCAGAAGGCCGATCGCCTCGGCAACTGCCAGATCGCCGGGTACCCGCACATGGACGAAGACATCGCCCGGGCCGCCGCTACCGTGCTGGTGACCGCGGAGGAGATCGTCTCGGAGGACGAGATCCGGCTCCACCCGGATCGGACGGTGATTCCCGGCTTCCTGGTGGACGCGCTCGCCCACGTCCCGTACGGCTCCTACCCGCACGAGTGCTACGGCGCCTACGACGCCGAGCCCGAGCACTTCACGGTCTACGTGGACGGGATCCGCGAGCGCGGCGCCGCCGGCGTGGCCGACTACCTGGAGCGCTACGTGTATGCCCCGCGGAGCCACGCCGACTATCTGGCCCTCTTCGGCGAAGCCCGCCTCGCCGACGCGGCCGCCCGCGCCCGGATGCTGACGACATGAGCGTCACCGCGAACGAGCTGCTCGCCGTGATGGGCGCCCGCGCGCTCCGGAACAACACCACCGTGTTCACCGGCGTCGGCGCCCCCATGATGGCCTCGGTGCTGGCCCAGCGCACCCACGCCCCCGGGCTCACCATGATGGTCGAGGGCGGCGTCATCGGGCCCACGTGGAAGCCGGGCGAGCTGCCCATCTCCACCAACGAGATGCGCGCCGCCTATCGCGCCCAGATGCTGCCCGCCATCACCGACGCGTTCCTGCTCGCCCAGCGCGGCTTCTTCGACGTGGGCTTCATCGGGGGCGCCCAGATCGACCGGCACGGCAACCTCAACACCAGCGCCATCGGCGGCTACGCGCGGCCCACGGTGCGGCTGCCGGGCAGCGGCGGGGCCAACGACATCATCTCGCTCTGCCGCGAGGTGATGATCCTCACCGTCCACGAGAAGCGGCGCTTCACCGAGCGCGTGGACTTCGTCACGAGCCCCGGCTATCTCGAGGGCGGCGACTCACGGCGGCGCGCCGGCCTGCTCTTCGGTGGCGTCTCCCGCGTGGTCACCACCCTCGGCATCTTCGGCTTCCACCCGGAGAGCCGCCGCATGCAGCTCCTCGCCCTGCACCCCGGGGCCACCGTGGAGCAGGTGCGCGAGAACACCGGCTTCGAGGTGCTGGTGAGCCCGGCCCTCACCACCACGAAGCCGCCCACGGAGGAGGAGTTGTCGATCCTCCGCATGCTCGACCCGAAGCGCCAGTTCATCGGATGAATCTCTCCACTACCGGAGACCCCCTCACCCTGGCCCTCTCCCCCAAGGGGGAGAGGGGACCTCGAATGTCTCCCTCTCCCCTCTGGGGAGAGGGCAGGGTGAGGGGCGCGGAGACCTCATGACCGACTTTGGCCTCGCCATCCGCAACTTCGTGGGCCCCGGGGAAGTGCCGGACATCCAGGGCCTCTACACCTACTCGGAGCGGGCGGAGGCGCTCGGCTTCGAGTCCCTCTGGGCTTGGGACCACGTGCTGCTGGGCGTGGAGCCCTCCTTCCCGATCGTGGACTCCATCACGATGCTGGGCGCGGTCGCGGCGCGGACCCGGACGATCAAGCTCGGCACCGGGGTGCTGGTGCTGCCGCTGCGCAACCCGGTGGTGGCGGCCAAGGCCCTCGGCAGCCTCGACGTGATCTCGGGCGGCCGCCTGATCCTGGGGGTGGCCGCGGGCTGGTACGCGCGCGAGTTCGACGCGGTCGGGGTGCCGTTCAAGCAGCGCGGCCGGCATTTCGAGCGCAACCTCGACATCCTGATGCGCCTCTGGACCCAGGACCGCGTGACCCTGAAGGTGGACGAGTTCAACCTGCGGGAGGCGGTGATGGTGCCCCGCCCCACGCAGCGGCCCCGGCCGCCCGTGCTCATCGGCGGCTACGTGGACGCGGTCCTCAAGCGGGCCGGCACCGTGGGCGACGGCTGGCTCACCTACTTCTACACCCCGGAGAGCTTCACCAAGTCGTGGGAGAAGGTGAAGGCCTTCGCCCGCGAGGCCGGCCGCGACCCCGCCAAGCTCACCGCCACCAACCAGCTCGCGGTCTACGTGGGGCGCTCCCGGGAGGAGACCACCGCCGACATGCGCCAGTGGCTCTCCACCGAGTGGGACACCGCGGCCTGGAGCGAGTCCACCATCGATCACGCCATCCACGGCTCGGTGTCGGAGTGCATCGAGCAGCTCCGCGCCCACGTGCGGACGGGCGTGCACCGGATTATCTTGATCCCGTACCGCTATCAGCCCGAGCAGGTCGAGCGGATCGCCAAGGAGGTCTTGCCCAAGCTATGAGCCAGCTTGTCTACATCGACATCAACTGCGACATGGGAGAGAGCTACGGCCGCTGGACGCTCGGCCACGACGAGGAGGTGATGCCCAATATCACCTCGGCCAATATCGCCTGCGGCTTCCACGCCGGCGACCCGCACGTGATGCGCCGGACCGTGGAGCTGGCCATCCAGCACGGCGTCGCGGTGGGGGCACACCCGGGGCTGCCGGACCTCATGGGCTTCGGCCGCCGCCGCATGGACGTCTCCCCGGCCGAGCTGAAGGACTACCACCGCTACCAGATCGGCGCCCTGGCCGCCTTTGCCCAGGCCGCGGGCACCCGGATCCAGCACGTCAAGCCGCACGGCATCCAGTACCACATGTTCGAGGAGAACCTGCCGCTCGGGCGCGCCACCGCCGAGCAGCTGCTCGAGCTGGATCCCCAGCTCATCCTGATGACCATGGCCATGACCAAATATGACGCGGAGGCCCGCAAGGTGAAGGGCGTCCGCATCGCCGCCGAGGGCTTCGCGGACCGCGTCTACGCCGACGACGGCCAGCTCGTTACCCGCAAGCTCGGCAAGGACGCGCTGATCACCGATCCGGCCAAGGCCGCCGACCAGGCCGTCCGCATGGCCATGGAGGGCAAGGTGCGCACGATCACCGGCACGGTGATCGAGGCCAAGGTCGAGACCATCTGCATCCACGGCGACAGCCCGGGCTCGGACAAGATCGTGGCCGCGGTCCGCGAGGGCCTGGTCAAGGCGGGCGCCATCGTGAAACCGCTCCGGGACTGGCTGCCCCGCTAGCAGTTCCAGACGCAGATCCTGCGGGGCCAGGTCGGACCGTCCGAATTGGGTACACTGTATTCCGTTGGTCGTCACCCGCCTCCGGCCGGTCTTCTGGGTGGCGTTCCGTAACTCATCATCGCAACGGCGCTTTCCTCCCTCCCAAGAATGGCACCGAGTTTGCCCTAGGGTAGATCGGCGCTACCATGGCGGACTACACGGACGGCAGCAGCGTAAAGGGTGTGAGATCCGGCGGATGCCGGCCCGGTGAGATCAAGCCGGGCGCGTGCCTCCGCGGACATCGTCTCACGGACCCGCACGGCCCCCGCGGAGCCTTCCGGGAGCGCCACGTCGGCCAGATCGCGCGGGCTCACCGGCTCCCGCATCACCAGCGCGGTCTAGGTCGATGAGTCAGGCGGAAGCCGGGAACGCCATAGGGGAGGAAACCATGTCAACCACCACACTGAGACTGCTGACGGGAGCGGCTTACCGGCGCGAACCGAGCGCGATGCCTTCAGACTCGCAGATCGCGCATGCCCTGTATGACGCGCAGAATGCTCCCACGCAGAAGAGCCTCGACGAGATCCTGTCCATGGCTCAACGGAGCTCCGGCTGGACGCAGGTCTTCAAGCAGCTGAAGACGGAAGGCCTGATCGAGGAGCAGACGCTGGGCCACGTGGTGGCCCGCTGGACCAATCGCACGATCCGTACCCGACGGCCCGCGCTGGCGTCGGTCGAGAACATCTCCGCCTAAGCGTCCCGCCACATCCGCTACCGCGCGGCCAGGAGCGACTCCAGCCGCGCGGTAGCGCGTTCCCAGTCGAACTGAGCCCCCACGAAGTCCTGGCCCTGCCGCGCGATCCGATTTCTCAGCTCCGGGTCCTCCACCAGACGGGCGAGCCCCCAGGCCAGTGCGTCCAGATCGCGCCGCGGCGCCACCACCGCGGTGCGACCGTCGATGGCGTAGTCGCGACAGCCCCCGTTGTCGTAGGTGCAGAGCGCGGCCCCGCAGGCCATCGCCTCCATGGCGGGCATGCCGAGGCCCTCGTCCCACGACGGGCAGAGATAGATCGGGCAGCGGCTGTAGAGCCACGCCAGCCGCTCCTGCGGCAGGTTCTCGTGGAACTCGGCGAAGGGCAGCTTGCGCGGCGGCGGCTTCACCCCGAAGCCCACCAGGCTCGCCTCCGGATGGCGCGCCCGCACCCGGCCGAAGGCCTCGAGGCCATCGGCCACGCCCTTCCAGGGATACTCGTGGAAGAGCATCAGCACCCGGAGCCGCCCGTCGTCCTCGACCGGCACCGGGCGGAAGAGCGCTCCATCCACCGGGGTGACCACCACCGCGGCCGGCGTGTCGAAGCGCTCGGCCATGATGTCGGCGAGCCACGTCGAGATCACGATCTTCCGCAGCGGGATGCGGTAGGTGGCGTCCACCCGCGCCGCCTCTCCGTGGTAGAGGCTCTCGTAGTGCTGGATGAAGTAGAACTTCCGGCCGCAGCGGGTCGCCGCCGCCGCCACCGGCTCCACCGACTGCCACGAGGTGGCGATCACCGCGTCGCCCGCGGGCAGCGCCGCCGCGCTCCACTCCGGGACCCACTGCACCCGGGCCTCGAGCGTCGGCATCCACTCGGGCGCGCGCGGGAAGCGATTGCGCCACCACGCGGTCAGTGCCCGGTGGGCCGGGATGACCAGGGTCACGTCGTGGCCGCGCCGCGCCAGGCGGTCGGCGTGAATGAGGATCGCCCGCACCCCGCCCGCGATCCGGAGATGCGGACACAGAAACGTGATCTTCACGTCGAGCCCACCCTCACCCTACCCTCTCCCTCCCAGGAGGGAGAGGGCTGATTCGGAGATATCCCTCGCCCCCGGAGGGGGAGAGGGCAGGGTGAGGGGGCGGGTGGTGAGGGGGCGGGTGGTGAGGGGATCCCTCATATGGCCATCGACACCTGGCCGGTGCGCCGGTACGCGGCCGGGTCCAGCACGACGTTGACGCAGTAGACCTCCCCCGAGCCCAGCGCGCGCTCCAGCGCCGGACGGAGCTGGCCCGGCTCGGTCACGTACAGGCCCTTGCCGCCGAGCGCCTCCACCATCCGCTCGAAGCGGGTGAACGGCAGCGAGGTGCCCACCGCCCGCTCGGCGCCGAAGAAGGAGAGCTGCGGGTTGCGGATCTGGCCCCAGCCGCCGTCATTGCCGATCACCACGGTCATGGGCAGGCCGAAGCGCACCGCGGTCTCCATCTCCATGCCGTTGAGCCCGAAGGCGCCGTCGCCCGCGATGAGCAGCACACGCTGGGACGGCCGCAGCAGCTTGGCCGCGATCGCGAACGAGGGCCCGATGCCCAGGCAGCCGAACGGCCCGGGATCGAGCCACTGGCCCGGGCGCGAGAGCGGCACGATCTTGGACGCGCAGCCCACCACGTCGCCGCCATCGCCCACCACCGTGGTTAGGGCGTCCACCACCGCGGCGATCTCGTGGCCCAGGCGGTAGTGGCTGATCGGCACGTCGTCCGAGAGCCGCTCGGCCATGAGCCGGGCCTGCGAGTCGGCCTCCTTCCTCCGCACCGCGGCCAGCCAGGGCTGAACGCGCGACGCCAGATCGCGCGGCAGCGCGTCGGCGAGCGCCCGCAGCGTGAGGCCGATGTGGCTGGCGAGGCCCACCGCCAGCGGGCGGTTGCGGCCCAGCTCGACCGGGTCGCAGTCCACCATGGCCACCTGGACGTTCTCGGCGAAGGACGGCGGGCGGCCGTAGCCCAGCCGGAAGTCGAGCGGCGTGCCCAGCACGAGCGCGACGTCGGCCTGGCCCAGGGCGAAGCCGCGGGCCTGCGCGAACGCCTGCGGGTGATCGTGCGCGAGGCTGCCGCGCCCCGCCCCGTTCATGAACACGGGCACGCCCGCCCGCTCGGCCAGCGCCGCGAGCTCCTTCGCCGCGTCGTCCCAGTAGACGCCGCTGCCCGCTATGATCACGGGCCGCTCCGCGCGGGCCAGCAGGGCGGCCAGCTCCTGGACGGAGTCGGGATCGGGCGCGGTGGGGCGCCGGTGGGCGTAGGCGGTGGGGATCGGGGCCAGGCGGTCCTCCACCACGGTCATCAGCAGGTCCACCGGGATCTCGACGAAGACCGGGCCCGGCCGCCCGGTGAGCGCGTGCCGGATCGCGGTGGTCAGCACCTCCGGGATCTGGCGCGTCTCGCTGACCGTCCACGAGCCCTTGGTGATGGGCCGCAGCAGGTCCACCTGCTCCACCTCCTGCAGCGACCCCAGCCCGCGCAGCCCGAGCGGCGCGGCGCCGCCGATCAGGAGCACCGGGCTGCGCGCGGAGTGGGCGTTGGCGATGCCGGTGACCGCGTCGGTGACGCCCGGCCCCGCCGTCACCACCGCCACGCCGATATTGCGGGTGAGCCGCGCGTAGGCGTCGGCGGCGTGCGCGCAGGCCTGCTCGTGCCGCATGTCCACGACCTGGACGCCTTCCGTGATGCAGCCGTCGTAGATGGGCAGGATATGGCCGCCGCACAGCGTGAAGATGTGGCCGACCCCCGCCTGCTTGAGCGTGCGCGCGACGAGGTGCCCCCCGTTTAGCTCCGACATGCTAGCCGAGATCCGCCATGCTACGCCGGCGGCGCGGTCGGGATGTGCACGATCTCGAGCTTCAGCCGGTCCGGGGCCTCGAAGAACACCGCGTAGTAGCCCGGCCGGTACTCGGGAAACTCGCGCGGGGTGCCGTAGAGCGCGCCCAGCGTCCGGGGGGCCATGAACTCGGCCTGGAAGCGATCCACGTCCTCGCGGCGGTCCACGCGGAAGGCCAGGTGGTTGAGGCCGGCCCGCTTGCGGTGAAAGCCCGGCCCGGTGTGCTCCGGGGCCGCGGCGCCCACCCAGATGTCGGTCCCCGGACCGGAGAAGCCCGCCATCGAGTCGGTCTCGTAGACGGTCCGGTAGTCGAGATAGCCGAGGAGCGCCTTGTAGAACGGCAGCGACCGCGACGCGTCCCGCACATTGATCTGGAGGTGATAGAGCTGGGCCTTCACCAGAACTTCTCCCACTTGACGCTCTTGCGGTCCATGCCCCGCTTGACCAGGACGTCCCGCACCTTGTTGATGGTCTCCCCGCCCCCGCACACGTAGACCACCAACTTGTCCACGCCGTACACGAGCCGCTCCACCGCCTCCGCGGGCTCGCCCTTCTCGCCGCGCCAGACCGCGGGCGGCTCGCGCAGCACCGGCAGGTACGAGAAGCCCGGGTAGCGGCGCGCGAGCGAGCGGAAGTCGGCGTCGTAGACGAGCCAGCCGGGGTTGCGCGCCCAGTAAATCAGCGCGGTGGGCCGGCCATAGCCCGTCTCGTAGAGGTGGGTCAGGATGGAGCGGATCGGGACGATCCCGATCTCCTCGGCCACGAAGACCGCGCGGCGCGGGTCGGCGCGGTTGAAGACGAAGCCGCCGGTCGGCCCCTTGAACTGCACCGGATCGCCCGGCTTGAGCGCGCGCGCCCACTGCGAGCCGATCCCGCCGGGGGCCACGTCGATCGAGAGCGTGAAGACGCCCTTGCGGGTGGGCGGCGAGACCATGCTCCACGCGCGCACGATCTTGGGGCCGAAGGGCACCGAGATCCACTGCCCTGCGTCGAAAGTGAAGTCGGCGGGCTCGAGCACCCGCAGGTCCGCCTCCATGATCTCGGGCGTCACCGCGCGCACCGCGGCGACCTCCGCTCGGCACTCTCTGGGCTTCATCCCTCTCCCCTCCGAGGGGAGAGGGCAGGGTGAGGGGTGCTCCTCATGCCACCGTCTGCGCGCGCGGGATGACCTCGCTCGCGATGGCCTCGAGCTGCGCCCGCTCGTCCTCGGGATCGCAGATCGGGTTCATCACGAAGTAGTGGCAGCCGGCGCGCGCGAAACGGTCCATCTGCTCGGCGCACTGCTCGGGCGTGCCGATCACCCCGTACTTGCGGGCGAGCGGCCCGAAGTCCTGCGCGTAGCGTCGCGAGAGGATCCGCACCCAGGCACGCTCCGCGCTCTCGTAGTCGCGGCCCACCGTGATGAACGTGAGATGGGCGGCCACGAAGCCGTCCAGACGGCGGCCCGCCTGCTCGGCGGCCTCGCGAATCTTGGCCAGGCTCTGGGCGTAGCGCTCGGGCTGGACGACATAGGACACCCAGCCGTCGCCCTGGCGCCCGGCCCGCTTCAGCGCGGCGTCGGAGCGGCCCCCCACCCAGATCGGCGGCCCCGGCCGCTGCGCGGGCTTGGGATCGATGCTCACGCCCTCGAACTGGGTGAAGCGTCCCTTGAACGAGGCCGGCGTGTCCCGCCAGAGCGTCCGCACCACGTCGATGCCCTCGGTGACGCGGGCCCCGCGCTCGTTGTGGGGAATCCCGGAGGCCTCGAACTCCTTCGGGTTCTCGCCCCCCACCCCGACCCCGAAGATGAGCCGGCCGCCGGAGAGCGCGTCGAGCGTGGAGGTGATCTTGGCCGCGATCGTCGGATGACGGAGCGCCAGCAGGTACACGCCGCTGCCCAGCCGGATGCGTGTCGTGATCCCGGCGTACGCGGCCAGCAGCGTCAGCGACTCGTAGATTGGGCCGTGGAAGGAGACGTGGTCGCCCGTCCACAGCGAGTCGAGCCCCAGCTCCTCGCAGCGCCGGGCCAGCGCGAACTGCTCCTCCGGCGCGTGCAGAGAGAGGAACGCCCCGAACTTCATGCTAGCGCGGGAAGGCATCCTTCACGCCGCCGTCCACCGTGATCGTGCAGCCGGTGGTCTTGGCCGAGCGGTCGGAGGCCAGGAAGAGCACCGCCTCTGCGACGTCCTCCGGCAGGATCGGTCGCGCGAGGATATTGCGCTTGCGGTAGAAGTCCTCGAGGTCGTCGACCGAGATGCCCTGGGCTCGCGCGCGCTCACGTCGCACGTCCTCCGACCAGAGCTTGGAGTCGCGGAAGACGGCGTCCGGGTTCACGATATTCGACCGGATGCCGTGGGAACCACCTTCCAGCGCCAGCACCTTGGCGAGCTGGGCCTCGGCGGCCTTGGACGCGGAGTAGGCCGAGAAGTCCTTGCCGGGCGACATCACGTTCTTGGTGGCCACGAAGACGAAGGCCCCGCCCAGGCCCTGGGCCTTCAGCACCCGCAGGCCCTCCCGCGCTACCAGGAAGTGCCCGGTGGAGTTCACCGCGAAGGAGCGCTCCCAGTCGCTGAGCTCCATCCGATCCACCGGCGCCGAGTGCGCGGTCCCCGCGTTGGAGACCACGATGTCCACGCCCCCGTAGGTCAGCACCGCCGTTTCGAAGGCGGCGCGCACCGAGGCCTCGCTGGTCACGTCCATGCCGAGCCCCACCGCCCGGCCCGCGCCCACCGCGCCCACGATTTCCTCGGCCGCCTTGCGCGCGCCCGCCGCATCCAGATCGGCCACCACCACGTGCGCGCCCTCGGCGGCCAGCCGCTGGGCCGCCGCGCGCCCGATGCCGCTGGCGCCCCCGGTGACCAGCGCGATGCGGCGGGCCAGCTCCTTCTCGGGCGGGGCCAGCGAGAGCTTGTAGAGCTCGAGCGGCCAGTACTCGACGTCGAAGGCGTCCCGGGCGGTGAGCGAGACGTAGCCGCCGAAGGAGGTGGCCGCGCCCAGGACCGAGATCGTGTGGTGGTAGATGTCGTTCACGATGCCGGCGGTGCGCCGGTCCTTGCCGGTGGCGAAGAGGCCGAGCCCGCCCACCACGACGATTCGCGGGAACGGGTCCGTCAGCTTGGCGCCCGCCGTGTTGTGGGCCTCGAAGTAGGCGGTGTAATCGGCCACGAAGCGCTCCACCGCCGCGGTGACCCCGGCGCGCACCGATTCCGGGTCCGCCGGGTTCTCGACCGGCGCGAAGCACGGCAGCCGCTTGGTGAAGATGGTGTGGTCCGGCGTGGCCGGCCCGATCCGGCAGAGGGCCTCGGCCTCGCGCGAGCCCGCAAACTCCAGCACGTCCGGCGCGTCGTCGAAGAAGAGCACCTGGCGCCGGTCGCGCCCCACCAGCCCGCGCAGATGCGGCGCCACCGCGAGGGCGACCCGCCGTCGCTCCGCCGCGGGCGGGCTCGCGAGCGCGACGCCGCCGAAGCGCGCCCGCCCCCGGGCGCGATGGGCGATCGCCTCCTCCGCGCGGCTGATCAGCTCGATCGTGGCGAGGTAGGCCTCCTTCACGGTGGCCCCCCAGCAGATCGTCCCGTGCTTCTCGAGCAGCAGCGCGCGGGCCTTCGGGTGCGCCTCGAAGGTCTGCGCGACTTCTCGAGAGATGAGGAACCCAGGGCGCCGGTACGCGAGCGGGATGACGTCCTCTCCGTAGACTTCGCGGAGCACATCACGGCTGCGGTCATTGTTGGTGAGCGAGACCACCGCGTCCGCGTGGGTGTGGATCACCGCCGTCGCGGGCAGGAAGCCGTGGAGCAAGGTCTCGATGGACGGGCGCGGGCTCGCGGGCTCCTGCAGCGCGTGGGCGAGGTAGTCCACCATCTCCTGGTCGCCCATGTCCTGGCGTTCGAGCAGGGCCAGCACGTCGTCCATGCGCACGCCGGGGAAGTCCTTCATCTGGATGCTCTTGAGATCGGAGCCGCTGCCCTTCACCCGCAGCACGCGCGTCGGCCGGTTCCGGTGATCGCGCTCGTCTCGCTTGACCGAGGTGTTGCCGCCGCCCCACACCACGAGGGTGGTCTCGGCGCCGATCAGCCGGGACGCGTAGACGAGGAGATCGAGATCGTTCTTGCCCTGCGCATCGGCCTCGCTCCAGCGGGAGTGCATCGCGCCCTCACCATACCCGAATCTTCCCGCCAAATCACCTGGCGACGTTGACACCCCGGGAACGTAGCCCCTATCGTATGCGCGTGACCGCGTGGACGCGGCGAGGCCTCGCGCTGGGCGCGGCGCTGGCCCTCACCTGTACCGGCGATCCCGGCCGCGTGCCGCCCGCGCCGACGGGATCATGCTCATCCAGGCCGGCGCGTTCTGGATGGGGAGCGACGACGGCGCCCCCGACGAGCGGCCGCTCCACCGCGTCTTCGTCCGCGACTTCTGGCTGGACCGCCACAAGGCCACGAACCGGGAGGTCGCGCTGTTCCTCGAGGCGCGCGGGCTCCGGAGCGCCGAGGGCATGGACTACTTCGACGCCGGCGACCCCGACGCCCGCATCCACCGCCGCGACGGCCGCTTCACCGCCGATCCCGGCTTCGAGGACCACCCCGCCGTGGAGGTCTCCTGGTACGGCGCCCGCGACTACTGCCTCTGGCGGGGCAAGCGGCTCCCCACCGAGGCCGAGTGGGAGAAGGCGGCGCGGGGGGCGGACAAGCGCCGCTATCCCTGGGGCGACGCCCCGCCCGGGCCCGAGCACGCGGTGTTCGGGCGTCCCTACAATGCGACTGATCGGACAGATGGCCGTCCCTCGGGCGCCGGGCCCACCGGGGTCCTGGACCTGCTCGGCAACCTCCGGGAGTGGACGGCCTCCGAGTACCGCCCCTACCCCTACCGCCCCGACGACGGCCGTGAGATGGCGGGCCCCCGCGCCGCGCGCGTGGTACGGGGCGCCAGCCACGACGATCCCCCGGAGACGTTGCGGGTGACGAGCCGGCGCTTCTACTCGTATGATGGAGCCCACCGCGGCCTGGCCCGTGGCCATCACCACGTCGGGTTTCGCTGCGCGACTTCGGAGGACCTGGGAGGATATTGACGCGATGAAAGGCCTGATGATGGACTATCCGCTCACCCTCACCCAGTTCTTCGAGCGCACGCGCCGGCTCTTCCACCAAAAGACCATGGCGACGCGGGTGCCCGGGGTGGGGCTGCAGCGCTATACCTACGGCGACTACGCGGACCGCGTCTGCCGTCTGGCCGGCGCGCTGCGGGGGCTCGGCCTGCAGAAGGGCGCGCGCGTCGGGACCTTCGCGTGGAACTCGCACCGGCACATGGAGGTGTACTTCGCGGCGCCGCTCATGGGCCTGGTGCTGCACACCGTCAATATCCGGCTCTCCGCCCAGGACATCACCTACATCATCAATCACGCGGGCGACGAGGTGCTGGTCGTCGACGCGAGCCTCTGGCACATCCTCGAGCCGATCCGCAAGGACCTCACCACCATCAAGCACGTGATCATCATGAAGGACACCCCGGGGGCGGAGCTGCCTCCGGGCGCGCTGGACTACGAGCAGCTCGTGCTGGGCACGGCGCCGGTCACCGAGTGGCCGCGCATCGAGGAGACGGACGCGGCCGGCATCTGCTACACCTCCGGCACCACCGGGCACCCGAAGGGCGTCGTATACACCCACCGCGCGATCTACCTGCACTGCTTCGCCTCGTCCACGGTGGACGTGCTCGGCATCTGCGAGCGCGACGTGATCCTGCACATCGTGCCGATGTTCCACGCCAACGCCTGGTGCGTGCCGTTCGCGGGCGTCATGAACGGGTCCACCCAGATCTTCGGGGGGCCGAATCCGCAGCCACGGGACATCATCGAGATCGTCCACCACGAGAAGGTCACGCTGGTGGGCGCGGTGCCGACGGTGTGGATCGCCATCCAGGCCATCCTCGAGAAGGAGCCCCAGTGGGATATCTCCTCGATCCGCTGCATCCCCATCGGCGGATCGGCGGCGCCCCGGAGCCTGATCGAGCTGTTCGACAAGAAGTACGGCGCCTACATGCTCCACGCCTGGGGCATGACCGAGATGACCCCGCTCGGCAGCGTGTGCCGGCCGCGCTCCTACATGGACGCCCTGCCCGAGGACGAGCGCTACGCGGTGCGGGCCAAGCAGGGCGCGCCGGTCGCGGGCGTGGACATGAGGATCGTCGACGATAGCGGCACCGTGCTGCCGTGGGATGGGCATAGCGCGGGCGAGATCCAGGTGCGCGGGCCGTGGGTGACCAGCGGCTACTACAACAACCCCGAAGGCGCCGCCCAGTTCACCGAGGACGGCTGGTTCCGCACCGGCGACGTGGCCTCGCTCGATCCCGACGGCTACATCCAGATCACCGACCGCACCAAGGACCTCATCAAGTCGGGGGGCGAGTGGATCTCGAGCGTGGACATGGAGACCACCATCATGGGCCACCCCAAGGTGCTGGAGGCCGCGGTCATCGCGGTGCCGCACGAGCGCTGGGTGGAGCGGCCGCTGGCCTGCATCGTGCCCAAGCCCGAGTTCAAGGACGCGCTGACCGCCGCCGAGATCATGGACTATCTCAAGCCGCGGGTGGCCAAGTGGTGGCTCCCCGACGAGGTCATCTTCATCGACGCGGTCCCCAAGACCAGCGTCGGCAAGTTCGACAAAAAAGTCCTCCGCGAGCGCTTCAAAACCTGGACCCCGAAAACCTAGATTGGGGTCAGGTCTTGAATTACGACATTTCACCGCGCGCGCAGATGGCAGCGCCACGCGAAATGTCGTAATTCAAGACCTGACCCCAGCCTAGCAGCGCTTGATGAGGGCCGGCCAGTCGGCATTGGGCAGGACGGGCTCGGGCGGGCCGGTCCGGGCGGCGGCCATGGCCTTGAGGCGGGCGATGCGCTCGGCGGGCATCGGGTGCGAGGAGAGATACGTGAGGGCCTTGGGCTGGGTGCCCTCCTCCTTCTGGATCTTCGCGAAGAAGGCGATCATGCCGGCGGGGTCGACGCGGGCGGCGAGCAGCATCTTCATGCCTTCGAGGTCGGCCTCCTCCTCGGCGCGCCGCGAGTAGCTCAGCTCGCCCAGCGCGCGGGCGGCCTGCAGCCCATACGCCAGCGGGCCCGTCACGTCCCCGGTCAGCGCCATGAGCAGGAGGCCGGTGCCCACGTCCTGGATCACCGCGCGCGTCGTGTGGCGCCGCAGGATGTGCTGGAGCTCGTGGGCCATCACGCCCGCCAGCTCCTCCGGCGTGGCCGTCCGCTCGAGCAGGCCGTGGAAGATCACCACGTGGCCCCCGGGCGCGGCCAGCGCGTTCACCACCGGCCGGTTCACCACGTAGACCCGCATCGTGTAGGGTGACGGCGGGCCCGCGGCCAGGAGCCGCGCCACGATCGCGTCCATCGCCGCGCCCAGCGCCGGGTCACCGCAGCGCCGCTCGGGCGGCGCCAGGTAGGCTATCGCGGACCGGCCCAGGGTCTCCTCCCAGGCCACCGGCACGTGCGGCGTGACGAGCGCGGCCAGCAGGGGAATGCCCCACAGATAGATCGCGGCGGTGGCCGCGAGCACGCCGCCCGCCGCCACGATGGTCCACCGCAGGCGCGCGGAGCGCCGCCGCGGGTCGTGGAAGCGGCGGCCCACGTGGGGCGCGGCCTCGTGCAGGCTCTGGAGGAACGCGGCGTCCGGAATCAGCAGCGTCTCGGGCAGCTCCCCACCCCGCTCGAGCCGCACCTCTTCGCCCGCGTAGGAGCCCTGGGTCTGGCGCAGCTCGCGGTAGGGCCACAAGCGCGTCCCGCCGACCTCGGTGGTGATCTCGAGGCCCTCCCGCATGAGCCGGATGGTGACCGGCTGTCGCGCCGCAGTCCGCCCGTCCAGATAGCTGCCCTGCCAGTCGGTGCGCATCAGGACGGACGCGGCACGCGGGTCAGGCGAGATCGAAGCCGGAGTCGAAGAAGCCGGAGAGCCCCTCGCCGATGGCCGAGACGCGCTGCGCTTCCTGCTGGATGCGCGCCAGGTCGAGCGGGCCCACCAGGGCCAGGTTGCGGAAGGCGAAGTGGATGTTCCGCAC
>WNFB01000222.1_pt1 | contig 40836 bp, 41 predicted proteins | sample 5400501 | NCBI WGS metagenome assembly WNFB01 (sample SAMN13153341, study PRJNA577476) | soil metagenome | isolation source: 200 cm saprolite under Douglas fir tree site 2 hole 1 | place: USA:California | collected 2015-04-18 | reverse complement strand
CAAGAGGCCCCACATCCATAGACGGAAATGGGCCACATATCCGCGTCTTATCGCGACAAACTTATGTCCCATCTCGTGGATGATGAAACCTGTCGCCGTGGCAACGAAACCGGCGATCACAACCTCGAGGTTACCCGTTCCAGTAAAGAGACGAGTAAAATTGCCATAGGTAATTGCTACTGATAGCACTAACCAGGCGATGATGATGGAGCTGATCTCTCCGGCACTGAACTGAGACGACACTTGCCCCATGACCGAAGTATTGTGTATTCTCTTCTCATATTTCGATTTGCTTCTGAACATCTGACGTGGTAACTTGGGTATCAGAATCCCTTTCTTCGCGGTTTCTGAGAAGGCTGTTTCTGAGAGGAGGCAAGGCGTGGCCCAGGTTCCGCCTTATCAGGCTCTGAAGGAGGCGCCCACGGAGATTCGTCGAGCAGCCACTGTTGCGCTCGTGTGCAGTTCGGTCAGTCGGGCCATCGGAATCCTTACTTCGACTATCATTATTGCCACCCTTCCCACGTGGTTTCCTGGCCTCTTAGCGTACCAGCCTCTTCCCATCGCGCTCGTTGTCCTAACGATTGGATGCGCCATTGTCGGTGGCAAGGGTTCCCACATAAGAGAAAGAATCTCGTCAAGGGATTTTGAGAAGGCACGATCTGCCAGCCTCTCCGCCGCCATTCTTGGCTTCATCATCGCCGGTGGAGTCCCTGGAATACTCTACCTCTATCTCTACACACGCGTTGGGAATGTGATGGTCAAGCGGCGACCTGACGACCCGAAGACCATCTATCTCCTGCCTCATCCTAGTGAGGGACTCTTCCTCGGCCGATACATAGGATGGGCGGCCGCGTATTTGCTCATCCTATACATCGGCTACACTCAACTGCCAACAGGACTACGAGGGGTAAGCGACTGGCTCTCACCAGTCCTCGGAGTGCACTTCAACACTCTGATAGTTGCCGTCTATCTCATATTCACCAATCCACTGACCTATCCACCAGTCCTCCAACTCTGGATCACAGCTGGTCTATTGGGAGGAATCATCGCTGGTGGCAAAGTTGGACGGGGATTCATGGTGGGTCTCGCAGTCTTCCTCTCAACCCTGGGAGCGATGGGGCTGGCCGCGCTCTCCATCTTTCGAGGCGTAACCTCGGGCGCCTTTCCAAGCATCCCTCCTCCACCACCAGGCTTCTCCTTGATCGCCGCCGCGACAGGTCCAGTGGCAAGCGACCTCCTACCTCTCTTTCTCCAAGCTTCATCGCCTACAGACCCAGCCTTCATTCAGAGCGTAGCCCTAACACTTGCACGAAATGCTGGTCTGATCTTCGCGATAGTCACAATCTCTGGACGCGCAGCATCGCTGATCTGGCTGGGCAGCATTGACCTCGCCAAGTACGTCTTTGTATTGATACATGGAAAGCCGGGATTGAAAGAAAACCGGAACATCGTTGACCGGCCGGTTCTGAAAACCGCAGTAATCCTCCTGATGCTTCTACCGATCTTTGCAATCCCGCACCCTTCAACTACGTCTCCAGTTCAAGCAGCAATTCCTGGGCCGTACGAACAACGCCTAGATGTCGCCCTCGGCATGCTCGGAGCGCCAAACATGTCTCTTCAGCTCACAAATCTTGACCTATCGAGCAAAGGCCTCGTCCAAGACAACAACTACGCAGGCGCTAGCATAGCAGCGTTCATCGTCAACAACAATGATTCACAAGCCTTCGGGAATGGGCAGCAGAGCCAGATGCTCCAGTTCATCTCACAACCGGCCCTAGTCACGGTCTATTCAGGTGACCCAAAGACCACTGCGGCTGAGTCCGCCGCGGTCGAAGCCCAGTTCTCCCAAGCACTAGGCGTCCCGTTCACAACAATATTCTCATTGTCCATGGGTGGACAAGGAACAGCAACAATCTATGCACCCAACCCTGAACTCTCCAAGTATGACGCGCTGACCAAGCTGATGGCCCTACTTCCCAGTCAAAGCTTCTCCAACCTGATCAACCCTGCAAACATTCAGAACATGAAATATTTCGCAGCCATAGGACTAGTCCCCATAACAATCAACGGCGTCAAGATCACTGGTTTCAGTTTCGACCTGAACGTTCAATTTCCGCGGCAGTACTTCAAAGGAGGAGTTCACCAGCTAGACCTCAAGACCCTCTTAGGCTTCCAGAACAATATTGTGGGAGACCCTGCTGCTAATGTGTCCCTCGTCAGCATGAGTTTCCAGGGGGGGACGATCCTCTACAGCCCTCTCTTTCCGAATCCATTCTACAACAACGCCACTTCAACATACTACCTCAACGTAACATCGAGCTCTCGGCCCGATTTCGTCGCGAAGTTCAACTATCCCTTCGCACCGGACGTCGTCATCCAAAAGACTAGTACTCCAGCCTCTGGACCCGTCGGGACCACCCACATAATAGTCGTCACGATCCAAAACCTTGACAACGTAACAGTAACCAACTTGAACGTCAACGACCCCCAAACCTCACCAAGCTATGCTCAGACGCTACAGATTTCTCCCGGTGGGGCCCAAGCGCTCCAGGCATCGATACTTGTTCCAGGCAACAGTCTAACGTTGAGCTATACAGTTTCCACGGCAAGTAGCGGAGTATACGTCCTCTCACCCGCCACCGTGAACTTTCTCTGGACAGCACCCAACAGCACGAAGATTTCCTACAACATCAGCACGGACCCTACTGAGATAACCTCTCTCTCGGGACCTCTTACCCAGTTCACGCGGACCTTCACCGACTTCCAGCCATACTCGTTTCTGCTTCTAATTCCTCTACTCCTTGCACCCGTTATCGAGACGTACAGATTGGTCAGGCGGCGAAGTCAGCGGAAGAAAGAGAAGGAAATGCAATCATTCTATTCCGCACCTCCTTCTCCTCCACAACAGAGCGTGCCGAAGCCTCCCGACTCTGGTGCTGGCTCCGCGCCTAACAATCCATCGCCATCATAGAAAGAGAACAGACCGGCTTCACTACTAGTGAACGAGCCCAATCACCCCTCCGTTTCCACTGGAACCATTGGACCAACCCATACAATTTGTAGATACAATTCACTCGACGCCAAACGACGTGAGGAGAAGCTCTTTTCTACATGTGAACAGCGAACAGTGAACCCCCTCCTCGGAGACGAGTGCCTTTAACGTGAGACCCCGCCGGTTCAAACTAGAGTTCTACGACGACGAAGGCGTCAGACACTCGATAACCGTAGACGGCCAAATCACACGCGAAAAGGTGGGAAAACTACTGGACCTAGTGGAGGTCATGGCGGGAACCCCCCGAGCCACTGCATCTGTTCTAGGCATCTCTCCTCGGAAGTTCGACAGACTCGCGAGCACAATCATTTCCGAGCTTAAACAACGCGAGTTTACTTCCTCAGATGCGAAGAAAGCCTTCGAAGCCTCGTTCCCAGAAAAGATCCCTCTGAGCACGGTTTCCACTTACCTCGTAAGGCTGGTCGAGAGGGGCGTTTTGGACCGAAGAGAGACTGGCCGGAACGTCAGTTACACAGTCAAATCTGAGGAACCGAAATTGCTTCTTTCTCTCCGTCCTTAGTCCCTTGTTTCTTGAAAGTCTGTTTTACCCTCTCAACTAGAGAGTACCTGAATGGAATCCTGGTCTGGTCCCTTCTGATGTAGCCTTCCTCGTAGAGCTTCTTCATCAATCGAGCCGTATGCTCCCTTGAACGTCCTACTACTCGGCCAATCTCGGGAGCTGACTTGGGTCCCTCGTTCGCCAGCATCGTTAGGACCTGTAACTCGGTGGGCGTCGTAATCGAAGGAAGGGTTCCTAATTCTCGTGCAGGGGCTATGACACGACGAGAAAGTACCTCCTCTTCGGGGTCACCTGTCACGAGTCCCAAAGACGCACTCAGCGCGAGCGCAGGTTCCTCCTTTGTCTCAGGGTTTTTCTCGGCGAAACTTGAGATTTCTACTGCCTGTTTTATCCAATTGAGAGATTCTCTAACAAGCTCTTCCGCTTTCTGAAGCCGCTCAAGGAGCACTAGATCCGAGAGCTGGCTGCGGTCCATCGAGATCTTTAATCTCTCGATCTCGCTCGATATGGTCTTCAAGCCATCTTCGACGGTGCCCACTCGCTTCGAAAATGAGTCGAAGAAGAGTCTGGCAACATCGACATTTTGATCAGCGTTGCGCTCGTTCCCCTTCTTCTGACGCGAAAGAAGCCCAAGCATTACTGTGACATCACGTCTCCGATTGCGTGACATCACATCATCATGAGAGCGCATTTAAGATTAACCCATCAGGGGGTCAGAATCGTCACCGACGACGTCACGAGTGACATTGATGTGACCTGAGTATTGCATCTTGACGTCAACCTAGTGATGTCTTAGCGTGACGCGTCACAAGACAAAGTTCACCCCTTAAGGTACGCTTGGTTATGAGAGAGTCTCGCGCAACCCCGTGATGTGATGCGATACCTATCACGTTACGTGACGTCACGCGTCACGTGTTTTCCAAAGAGGGCCAAGAATGCCTCCTCCAAGTCCCCGATGATTGTGTCTATGCGGTCGCGATAGACTCTCGGGTCGTCTCTAGCAAGCTCCCCAAACTGAGTCATGTGACTCTTTAGTAGTTCGGAAGCCTCGACGAATGACGCTAGCGAGGGGCTATCGATCAGTCCGCCGTACCCCAGCAACAAGATAGTGTGAATCGCCTCTGAAACATTCTCTCTCGCCTGTCTGAGGGTCCTGTTTAGTGCCCCTCGGCTTATTCCCTTCGCATTCCGCATTAATTGTGCCATTTCATTCCGTGTAAGTTGTTTGTTAGCCATATCATGCCCTAGTTGGTCCACAAGGAGTGTTTCAAACTGAGCTCGAGTTAGATTACTCCTCGAGAGGAGTCTCGAAACTATTGGATCTTTCAGGATACCCTTGACTGATTCCTTAGTTCCCTCTTGCCAGCTGGCTGATCTACTCAATGTCCTGAGCGGATACAGTTTCGTATCCACCGCTTACGTCTTTCTTTGACCTAGGCCTAGAGAAATCAACGCTAAGCAAGTCGAACCCGGAATCTCAGCTTCTTCGCGCGCAAATTGCCAGACGGTTACACTAGCCTTATTCGGAATCCTAGACCCAGTCGATTTCGAGGCCGTCCGAATCTCTATGGCCAGTCAAACCAGCCAGGACTCTAACAATTTCGTTGTCGACATGGTCTCCGACGTATGCCGGGTCGAAGGCTTCAACGTCGAGAAGAATGTCCAAGCAGACGACTCCGGCGACCATTTTGTGGATATTATAGCGTCCCGGACGACGGGCAAGAAGACTCAGAAAGTAGCGTTCGAATGTTGGGAAGGCGACCGCCAGGTCAACGGACGCGAGGTTGAAGGCTTCGTAAACCGATTCAAAAGTGCTGGACTGTCAAGCGGGATCTACGTCTCCCCCAAAGGTTTCACGGGAGATGCAGAGTTCATCGCTCGAAAATTGGGAGTGGAACTCTGGGACCTAGCCAAACTGAAAGAACGGGTCGAGAAGATTAAGCCTCCCGAACGTCAGAGGGTCCCCGGGACCCTACCTGTGTCTCGCACTGTCGCCTCGAAGATTCTAGCTTATGGCCTCGAGAACGGTAGTGTGCTTAAGCTTACTTCAATGCCCAAACTTGAGTTTCGTCCATATTTCTTCGCTGATTTTACGTTGAATCATGGGAAGAAAAGGAAGGCGAAGGGGGTGATAGTCTTTGATGGTGTGGATGGAAGAGAGTGTGATGCGGGACTGTTCGAGGGCGAGCTGAAGAATCTGCCTGGATCAGGACTTTTCGTGGATTGTCTGGAAATAGAATCCTCCACCGGTTCGATGCCGCATCTTCCTCCCGAGCTTGAAATGAAGAATACGGTCACCGTCGCACCCGCAGGAGTCGCCGAGGATTCCATCAGAGCACACACGGGTGAAATTATCGGAAGAGAGTCAGGCGCCCACCCTGACGATATTTCGGTGTCTGACATCAAGCTTCTACACATACCGATCGTCACGGCCGAACTTGTGGCTCTCGGCCGATCCTATCGAAAGATTCTCCAGGCGGCTACTAGTAAGATAATCTGGGACGAAACCCGGAAGTGCAATCTATGCGACAAGGCCACTCAAGCCGTCTGCGAAGAATGCGGGAGAGTAGTCTGTCACGAACATACTCGACTCTGCAGCTCCTGTCGAAAACATCTCTGCACAGAATGCGTCACCACCAAGGGTGTCATTAACAAGAGCCCCCTCTGCCACAGCTGCAAGAAGTAGTAGTCCACTCTAGCTGATAGATCGCGCGAGAAACTAGTTCATCTCTGAATCCGTTCTCACCCTAGACCCCTTGAAGGGTCCCAAGAACCGCCTATCTTGTCGTTGGGATATGGTTCAGTGCGGATTCGGTCCGCTTCAGCCGTCGAATCGTATCCTCATGCCTGCTAATGTGATTCATCAGATCAAGCCTCAGCTGATGCATTGCTGTCTTCGCAGCATCCACCGCAGCGCGTTCAACTAGCGGTGTAAGCTTCTCTTCCAGTCTCCGCAGCAAGTCCTCTTCCAGTTGCAGGACCTCCTCTTCTCTCAAAGTTTCCATCGTCTCACCTCCGCCTCAACGCTTCGACCTTTGTAACTGTAGCCAATTCCAATGTCTCGACCTTCCCTGCCTGTTTCGCGCATAGTGCGCATTCCCAGACGCGATCACAAAGAAACCGTTCATAGTTCGAGCATCTTCGGCGGAAATATTCGTTGAGCTTGTTCTCTTTCGAGTTATCTTTTCCAAGCATCCGGTTTTTCCTCCCGAGTCTCCAATGAACAGTTGCGGTGAGCGTCCACACTAGCCTCTAGAGGACGACTAAAGCCTCCTGTAACCTAGAGCCCTAGTCGAGAGGTTGCGCGGGGAATAGTCCTCTAGCGACGAGCCCAGCAACCCGCAGAGGTTCTGGAGCCCTTGAGACAAAGGCCCACTGTTTCAAGATCCTTCTCGCCTTTTCGTCGGTACATCCGAACGCTTCGTAGAAGATAGGCCCCTCGTTGTGTACGGTTCGCACTTGACGCAGCGGTCCTAGCGATGATAGGATCCGCCATCTTTTCTTCCAGTCTGGAAAATGTCTTACCAAGGCGCGTTTCACAGCCCTGTTATTGGGTCTCGACCCAATTACGACGATTGTTGGTGTTCTGAATCTTCTCTGTAACACTCTTGGGTTGATGATGTTGAAGCCTGCGAATGTTGCTCCGGCTAGCAGAATAGGGGAATCTCGAGGTTGGAGTGAGCTCAGTAATCTCGACGCTACGGACGTAGCGTCCAATCCGTCTACGCTTATCCATGCAGCTTTAGCTTTCACAAGATGCGGACCGTTCAGTTGCGCTACGACTAGTGGGGCTGTGGACCCGCCTAGTCTTCTAGATAGAAACGGTCCATCGTCAATTCCTATACAGCTAGTGATTGTGCTGTTTCGAGAGGCTCTTCGGCGCATACTCAAGAAGTCCTCTTACGAGCTCATCGCTCCCAAACGTCGACGTGACGGCGCGCGGCTCAACTCCCAATCGGATCTTCTTTGTCCGGCCATACCGGCCGAAGCTCACAACACGCGCGTTGACGATTCCCATGAGATCCAGTTCGTTTAGCAATCCGCTGACCCGTCTCTGGGTCAAGGATTCCACAGCCGCCGCGGCACACAATTCCCTGTAAACCTCATACACGTCCCCCGTAACTAGACTCTCCTTCCGGGCATTTTCCGAGTGTAGTACGGCGATTAGGAGGATTCTGGAATGAAGCGGGAGCGACGATAGGACCTCTGTCACTCTATCATGTTCCACCTTCTGTTGGGCCTGTCGGACATGCGACTCCAGGATGCCTTTCTCTCGCCCCCTTTCGCCAATCTCACCAGCTACCCGTAGGAGATCTAGCGCCCTTCTTGCATCACCATGCTCGCCCGCGGCCATGGCGGCGCAGAGTCGTAAGGCGCCATCATCTAGAGTGCCGGGCTGAAACGCTGCTGCTGCGCGATCATTCAGAATATCGTATAGTTCATCTGACGAATACGGTTTGAAAACCAGCTCCTCTTCTCCTAGGGAGCTCAGTACTCGCGGATCCAAGAAATCCTTGAAGTGAAGATCGTTTGAGATCCCGATGACTCCAATCCATCCGCCGTCCAAGCTTTCATTGATTCTCGTCAATTCGTAAAGTAGGCTATCGTCCTCGCTCCTCTTGACCAGAGCGTCAATCTCGTCGAGAATGACAAGGAACGCGGACCCTCGCGACTGCAAAGCATCCCTCAACCGATCCAACAGCTCTCCTACGGCGAGCCCTGTAAACGGGACCTCCTGGCCTAGCGCTCGACAGAGATCAGCGATGACCCTATAGTTGGTCCCTGCAAGCCGACAGTTCACATAGCTCGTGTCTACAGCGCGGCCGTAGTCTCTCGCCTTCTTTTGCAGCCTGTCCAGGACGAATCTTGCGACGATTGTCTTTCCTGTCCCTGTCTTTCCGTAGGCAAAAATGTTGGAGACTCGTTCCTTTGAAAGCGCTGGTGCCAAGACAGAGCCGAGGCGTCGGATCTGTTCCTCTCGATGGGGCAGGCTTGCAGGCATGTAGTCGTGTCTTAGGAGATTCCTATCTTTGAAAATCTGTCCGCCAGAGAGAACCTGTTCAAAGATGAGATCTAGTCCTTGCTGCGACAAGCCGTGAGAACACTTCTGAGTATTTCCAGCGGTCCCTGTTCCAGTGGAATTAAGGGTTCCCGTACATGGATTTCGACTGGACCAACTAAACCCATCACACCCACCCCTCAGTTTCCAGTCCAACGACCAATGACAATTTGAAGGGTGAGTTGGATCAGTAGAGATTTTTACTCCAGTTGGTCATGAGGGGCTTTCGCAGATTTAGGCTATCCTGTATACTATCAACGATCATCTACTACAAAGCACTCATTGGGGTCGCATTGGAATCGCATCTGAATCATGCTGAAATATTTTCCAGCGGAAAGAGAGGGGTATGGGAGTCGTCTATTCGCCCATGGAATGCGACCCCGTTCTTGATGGTTCCATTCGCAATAATGGTTTGGACCTTGTTCGTGACGTCCAGTATCTTGCCTTCCTTCTGGGTCGCGAGTCTGACAATCTGGGATTCAACTGTCATGTTCAACCCATTTTGTCGGGCAAGGAATTAAGAGTGAAGGACCGGCAAGAGATCCCGGAATTGTCTAGGGGAAGCGGGGCCAAGGAGCTCTATGTCAAGAAGATCCGTAACGGCTCTGTCATCGACCATATCTCTGCGGGCCACGCTCTCGACGTTCTGAAAATTCTAGGAATCGGTGGCGGTGAGGGGCACATCGTCAGCGTAGCAATGAACGTGTCATCGAAAGCAGCTAGCAAGAAGGATATTGTCAAAGTAGAAAACCGTGAGCTCAAACCTGGCGAAGTTGACAAGATTGCTTTGATCGCTCCGAGTGCCACGATCAACATCATACGAGACTACGAGGTCGTTGAGAAAACACGGGTCAAGCTTCCAGAGTCAATAAGAGGGATAGTGCGATGTGCGAATCCTGCGTGCGTCTCCAATGCGGGGGAGCCGGTTGAGCCGAAGTTCTTGGTAGAACGACAGGACCCTTTGAGACTGCGGTGTTTCTACTGCGTACGCATCATGGAGAAACAAGATGTTCTCAAACAGTTCTAGCACACAGATGACCGTCGTAAGAGAACAGGGCGATATTCCTGCATTGCAGGCTCTTTATCAAGAGAGAAGGGAGGCAATTCAGAAACGGCTCGCAGAATTCAGAGAGGTGATGCAATGGAAAGACGAGGAAGTCTTTGCGGAACTATGCTTCTGCCTTCTAACGCCTCAATCGTCGGCTAAAATCTGCTGGGAAGCAATCACCGCGCTCAAGAAGCAGACTCTTCTTCTCAAGGGCAAGCCTCCCGAGCTTGAGCCATTCCTGAAGAGTGTTAGGTTCTCTGACAGCAAAGCCAAGTACATTGTTGAAGCCAGGGACATGTTCTCGAACGATGGCAAGTTGCAGTTGAAATCCAGGATCTCAAGCTTCTACAATCCCTTCGAGCTCCGTGAATGGCTTGTCGAAAATGTCAAAGGCCTAGGCTACAAGGAGGCAAGCCATTTTCTGCGGAACATTGGACTGGGAGAAGGGTTCGCTATCCTCGACAGGCACATCCTTCGAAACTTGAACCGGCTCGGAGTCATCCCAGAAATACCGGCGTCAATAACAAAGAAGCGGTATCTGGAAATTGAAGAGAAACTGCGAAGGTTCGCAACAGAGATAGGCATACCTTTAGCTGATCTGGACCTTCTCTTCTGGTCGAGAGAGACTGGCTGGATCTTCAAGTAGGAAATGGGAACATGGGCAAGATCGGGGTCATGGCCGATAAGGAGACAAGCATCTACTTCAAACTCGGCGGTGTCAAGAACACGTGGGTCGTCAAATCCCAAGAAGAAGCGGTAAAGACCTTCGACGAGATCAAAGCGAAACAGCTCGTCTCCCTGGTGATTGTGACAGAGCCTGTCTTCGGCTGGATCAAGGATAGGCTGGGAAAGAGCAAGAAGGAGATCGAACTTCCTCTAGTGGTCTCGATTCCGACGCGCAAGGGTGGTGGCAAGGCTCAGGTCGACCTCCTGGCAGATTTGATCAAGCGCACCGTCGGCGTCGAAATCAGAGTTCAATAGGCACAAATGTTGAGACACAGGATGTTCAAATAACGCACGGTCCCTCTAGAGAGAGTCGGTCTTCTGCAGTGCGGTCCATTGTAGTCGAGTGCGTCATTCCCACCGCTCCATCTAGGGCGGACGAGGTCAAGACCATGGCCCGAAGCATCGGCTACGATGTAGTCGATACGGTGATTCAACACCGGAAGAGCCTACACCACACATACTGTATCGGACCGGGTAAGCTCGACGAGGTCAAACAGCTAACATCGGAGAAAGAGATTGAAGCGGTCTTGTTCGCTAACAGACTGCCCGGCTCCCAGGTCTTCAAGATTCAGAAGGTTCTAGGCGGAACCGACATCAAAGTCGTCGACCGCAACATGCTGATCCTAGAAGTCTTCGACCAGCGCGCAATGACGAAAGAGGCAAAACTCCAGATCGAGCTTGCAAAACTCAAGTACACTTTCTCCTGGGGCAAAGAGTTCCTGCGATTGAAAGGCATTCTCGGCGAACAAGTAGGCTGGAGCGGTCCAGGGGAGTATCCGTACGCTGATTACGAGAGAGGTGCACGCAAAAGAATCTCTCACGTGGAAAAGGAGTTGCGCGATGTAAATGCAAAGAGTAAGACTCTCAGGGAACACCGCAGAGAGCTTGGATTCCCAATAGTTGCGCTAGCCGGTTACACACAGAGCGGAAAGACGACTTTTTTCAACCGAGTTGTTTCAGAGCACAAAGTCACTGGACTGGGGCCATTCACAACCCTGTCAACATACGCCCGAAGAGTCGACTACAACAACGAGACAGACGCGTTCAGTTTCATCCTGGTCGACAGCATCGGATTTATCGAGGACATGCATCCCATAATTCTCAAAGCCTTCAACACCACTCTCGGCGAGATATCCAACTCAGACCTCATTCTCCTATTCATTGACATCAGCGAGGACGAGGAAATAGTCTTCAGGAAGCTCAACGCCTCAAACCAGATTTTGAAACAGATCGCTCCAAACGTTCCACTCCTCATATGTATCAACAAGGTTGACAAAGCTGGCGAGAGCCAGCTCGAGGAAGGAAAGATGCTGGTCTCGAGGCTGTTCCCGGGCATACCGCAAGTCGCTCTTAGCGCTCTGAAAGGGCGTAATACTGAAGAGGTTCTCCGGCTGGGTTACCAGTATTTGAACGGCGGAAGCAAGCCAGAGACTCTAGAGTTGCCGACCTCATCATAGTAGATTCAGCCAAACCCTAAAATTCTTCAATGCCATACCAAGGAGATCGGTCATCCTAGTTGGAATTACGGAAACTACAGCGCACCCCAGACGGCACCTTTCTTGTCACAATTCCGAAAGCATGGGCTAAACGAGTCGGACTCGGAGCGGGGTCAGTGGTCTCCTACGAAGAACGTCAAGACGGAAGACTACTGCTCTCACCTAAGATAGACGAAGAGAGAGCCCCACTCGAGGTAGTCCTAGATGCGTCTCCATTTGTCCGGCGAGAGATTATCGAGAGATACCTGCTGGGCTACGACATAATCAGAGTCCAATCAAAAGACAGTTTCTCTCCTGACATCAGAGAGGAAGTCAGACGCACGACCAAACGGCTTGTAGGACTCGAGGTCCTAGAGGAGGATTCGAAGAGAATAGTCCTTCAATGTCTTGTTGAACCTTCCTTACTGAACCCCGAGCGTATTCTGCGCCGTCTTGAGATGCTCTCCATGCCCATGCAACTAGACTCTGTCCAAGCGTTCGTCTCATCCAACGGTCAACTGGCGAAAGGCGTCGTGGAGAGAGATGAAGAAGTTGACCGCTGGTACTTCTTGCTAGTCCGGCTTGTCAGAGCAGCCATCTCCGACACGTACCTTCTTGAGAAGATCAAAGTATCATCAGTGGACTGCCTTGACTTTCGACTACTCGCGAGCTACATCGAAAACTTCGCTGACTACGCAGTGACAATCGCTGAGAACACGCAAGATGGCGCGATCCCGAAAGAGGAACAGGTGCTGCTTGAGAAGATTGGGGCGTCGGTGAACGCCATGTACCGGGACGCAGTAGGCTCTGTGCTCTCTCGAGACCTCAAACTAGCCTCATCTGTGGGACCCCGGTTTAAGGATACTAAGAAGCAGCTCTCCGAGGCTGAGGCACGAGTCGCAGGGTCTGCGAGGCCACTTGTCAATCATCTGGTGGCGGTCACGATTGCTCTGAACAGAATGTGCGAGATCTCAGTGGACATCTCTGACCTTACAATAACGAGGTAGTGTTTCTCGACAACAGCATAAATCTGGAAGCCTCGACTGGGCCCTGGGCTGTGGGAGGAGAGCCTGCTTGTCTGAGGAGATGCGAAGAGCGGTAGGGACCATATTGGAGGCGGGATTCCAGATGGAGTCCGAGGCCTTCAAGACCCTCGTTGAGAAAGGCCGCGTAGACTCGCTCGGACCCCTCGTCGACGAGGTCTTGAAAATGGCGAGCTCTGCTCAACCGAGGCCGCTCTTCATCAGCGCAGATCTAGTCCTGAAGGCGGCTGAACACCTGGATCTATCGGCAGGTCCAGGGACTCCTGTTGAAGGGTTGGGACACGGACGAAGATTCGCTGAGGAACATGAGTCAAGACTTGAAGTGGTTTTCGACCCAACTGGCAAACTGGGAACAACCGGAGTCTTCGACGATTTTCTCCGATACTTCCGGAACCGCTTCGAAAAGATGAGCGCTCTATTCCGACAGCGGATCGATACTAGAAGTGCCGGGACGATCTCTGACGCTTTGGCCGGAGGGACGAATGGAAGAGGACGATTTGTCTGCATGGTCGTAGAGAAACGGGAGAAAGCGAATCGAATCTTTCTGACGGTCGATGATTATGATGATGAAGCGACTGTCCTGGTGGGTGATTCTAATCCGTCAGTCTGGCAGACCGCACGTCGGGTCTCCCGGGACCAAGTATTGTTTCTCGAGACGCGGAAGAGTTCTGGGAAGTTGCTGGTCGCCGAGAATATTGTCTTGCCGGAGATTCCGGACCACAGACCCGGGCGTGCTAGCGAGGAGGTCTACGCGGCTCTAGTATCGGATGTTCATGTCGGGAGTAAGGTGTTCATGGAGGATGCTTTTCGCAGGGTCTTGGGCTGGCTGAAGGGCGAGGTCGGCGGTCCTGACCAGCGGTCCATCGCGGATCGCGTCAAGTATGTCTTGATTGGTGGCGATCTGGTGGACGGGATTGGAGTGTATCCTCGGCAGGAGGTGGACTTGAAGGTCCCCGATATCTACGAGCAGTACCGGTTAGCCGCGAAGCTGGTCGGCGAGATTCCGGAGCACATGGAGGTGGTTCTGATTCCCGGGAATCATGATGCGGTTAGACAGGCGTTGCCGCAGCCTGCTATTCCCAAGGAATTTGCGGGTCCCGTGTATGATTCTAGGAGGGTCACGTCTCTGGGTGATCCTGCGGAGGTGCGTCTGGAGGGCGTTGATTTCTTGCTGTTTCATGGGACGAGCCTTATGGATATTCTGAGTTCGGCGCCGGGTTTTGATTATCAACGCCCTGTAGAGGTTATGGAGTACCAGCTGCGGGCGAGGCATCTGGCGCCGGAGTACGGAAAGTCTACGCCGATTTGTCCAGAGACGGAGGATTGGCTAGTAGTGGACCATGTTCCAGACGTGTTCCAGTCAGGACACATTCACGTGCCAGGGTCAGGGGGGTATCGTGGGACGACGATTGTGAATAGTGGAGCGTGGCAGGGTCAGACAGACTATCAGAAGAGGATGGGACTGGTGCCGCAGCCAGGGCTCCTGCCGGTGGTGAATCTGATGACGTTGCAGGTCCGGATGATGGATTTCCGATCAGAATAGGAGACTAGGATATCCCAAGTTATCCGAACGGTCGAAATTGGCTTGTTTCACGGCGAAATCTTAAATTCCTTAGGCTCGAGTCGCGTTTTCTACCGATGCAGTCGCCTATCAGACGATATCTACCCCATCTACTGGTAGGCCTCTCAATCAGCCTAATCATGGTCGGAGCTTACGCTGCAGTTGGCTTCGCCTCCAATAGCGAGCCGAAGGCTCTCTGGTCAACCAACCCCCTCCAAGTAACGTTCTCGGGCAGCGGAGGTACAAGTAGCTCAGGCAGCGCCGGAGACTCATTCAAGTGCGCCCCCGATGTCAAAGGACCAATCACACTCAAGACCAGCGTCAGCAATCCAACAAGAATCAGCCTGACCACCAGTCCAACGACGTTCGACTCCTGCGGCCCAACGTTCAACACCGTCACGATCACGGCACACTGCGTCGTCACCGCTCCCCAATGTAAAGGAACCTACACAGGTACTGTCACGATACTCAAAGGATACGCCACATATCCTCCTAACCTATCAGTCACAAATAGTAGTAACCTAGTCTGGATATCGTAAAAGATATTTTGCAGAAACCAGCTTCTCTCTGACACTCGTTTTTTGCAGAGGCTTTTTATGAGCTAGATCCGAGTCGGCGGGAGATTTGGTTCTTCCTACCGCTCTTACTGTCATAGTGGTCGGGGTCTTCTTCGGAGTCTACGGCCTGATTCTCTCCGACAGGTTCCACAAGCCCTCCGCCGCCGTTCTTGGCGCAACTCTGATGGTCGGGACCGGTGTATTGAGCGAGACGGACCTAGTTGCGGCGATCAACTGGACAGCCCTCGGGGTCCTTCTCGGCATGTTCATCATCGCCTCTAGTCTCCGGGAGGCAGGGTTCTTCGAGTGGATGGGTCTTCGACTAGCTCGATCAGTTGACGCTCACCCGGTTTTGATGTATGTTCTACTGCCGTTGTTGACGGCGGGTATGGCTTCGCTCCTCGACATCGTCACTGTCGCTCTCTTTATTGTGCCGTTGACCGTGGAGGTTTTCGATGGCCTCGGTATTGATCCGATTCCATTTGTGATCGCGGAGGTGCTGTCGGCGAATGTCGGGGGAATTGCGACGATGGTGGGAGATCCAACGAATGTCATCATCGGCTCGTCTCCCCTCGTCAATCTCTCCTTCAACCAGTTTCTCTACAATACTGCCCCGATCGCGTTGGCAATCCTCGCGGTCAACAGCTCTATCCTCTATCTGCGAAATCACGGGTTCCTCCACCGAGACGCCATGAGGAGACATCGCGAGCGTGGCCGGCTAAAGCTTCCAAATCCATCGAGTGCGATCAAGGATCGAGGGCTCCTGCGTGTTAGCCTCGTGTCTCTGGGACTGGCGGTCATCTTCCTCATTGTCCATACTTTCCTCGGAGTCTCGGCAGCCCTCGCCACTCTACTTCCGGCGTTTCTGATTCTTGTCTACGAGTCGTCCCGGTCTAGTGAAGTCCGGGATGTTCTTGGTCGGATTGACTGGCAGATTTTCTTCTTCTTCGGGGGCCTCTTCATCCTTGTCGCGGGATTCGCCAAGACCGGGCTACTGGTTCAGCTAGGGGGCTGGATGGTTCAGGAATCTGGCGGAAACCTAGCTCTAGCGGTCACACTGGTCCTGTGGACCACCGCTCTGATTAGCCAGATCGTCGACAACGTTCCGCTGGTGACGGTTTTCATCCCGGTCATAGGAGCGATGAGTAGCTTTCCCGGAGTCTCGATTGCACCCTTAGCGTGGGCGCTCGCGGTCGGCACCGGTATCGGTGGAATGGCTACGCCTATCGGGACAGCCTCGAACATGGTCGCACTTAACATTCTGAACAAGGAGAAGAAGAGGCTAAGCTTCGCCCGGTTTGCAAAACGATCTATTCCATTGACAATTATTGACTTGCTTATCGCAAATATTATTCTGCTAGTTAGGCTCTAAGAAGTCTTTAATTGGGAAATTGTCGGTGCGAATTTTCGCGAGGTTCCTCTCCAGAGGTGTCTTTCAGCGGGTCCTGACCGGCGCATGTGGACCTGCTCACTAGGAGTTCTTTCGGCGAGACTACTTCCTCGCCATGAATGGGACAGATGTGAAACCCAAGTTTCGTGGTCATCTTCGCTCAGCCTACAATGGTTTCGTAAACAGAGAGACGGCGAACCCAGTTAGCCGTATAGCCCCTTGTGGTCTCGTTCCTGTCTGGGCGGTTGAGATTGTGGTTGTCGTTTGATTAGGGTCTGTGGGACTTTTATCCGCGGGATCATCTGTGCGTTTACGACATAGAGTGGTTCGCCGTCGGGGCCGTATTTGTCGGTCCTTAGAATCCCTGTTATCTCTAGTTTCGCTCGCAGGATGCTGCCGTCGGAGAGTTCGTATACGTTCCATTTCTCGACCCCGATCCGTTCGAAGTCGACGTGTGTTGTGTTGACGCTGCCTGGGTCGAGTGTTGTTGGGGGAGGATTTGTCGGCGCGCTCTTGAGTGTTTTCGGTGCGATGGTTGTGAAAAGATTCTGGGATGACCAAGCGTAGACAGGCTGACCAGTCGGGTCATAGTCAGTTCCCCGGAAGATCTTGGTTATGATCAGTCGGCCAAACAATGAGGTGCCGTCTTCGAGCTTGTATTTTACCCAAGGCTCGTCCTTCATCGAGAACTCTACGGGATCTGCCTTCGTAAGGTCAACCTGGGCTTGCGCCATGAATCTTCTCTAATCGGAATAGCGAGTGAGCGGTATATACTTTGACGGAGCTAGCATCCGAGTCTCTGCCTCGTGAAGGGACAGTATTCTTTTCTATGGGATTCTGAAGACTGGAGTCTCCCTATTAACTTCTATCGGAATTGGGAATAGTTTGAGTGATCTGTTTCGCCGTGTCAAGGGTTTCTTCGTTCCAGGAGAGAAAGACGCCTTTCTCAGGATTCAAGAGCTGGCAGGATTGGGCGAGGAATCGCTGGAACTCCTGGTGAAGATTCTTTCAAGCTCCGGAAATGGCACAACTAACGGTTCGCACAATGGCCTTCACGATATTGAGATCTGTACTGAAAGGATCAATATTCTGGAGAAGATGGGGGACAAAATCACCCAGTCGTTCGAAGAGATGCTGGGCCGCGGGTCGATAACCGCCTCTATCGAATACGACTTCGGCCGGCTGGCCGACAATGTAGACAGTATCCTAGACCGGGCCCACGCCCTGTCCCGACAACTGCGACGCGTCACACGCCGCCCATTGCGCGAGGCGAAAGAGTTTGACACAGCGAACCGAAAAGAGATGATCCACCTCATTGAAATTGGTCTAACGCAACTCAGAGCCTTCAGGAAGTTGCTGACTATCGCCGGGACCGACCGGACCCAAGCGATCGATCTTGCACGAGAGATCGAACAGCTGGAGGAGGAAGGGGATGATGTGAAGGATGCAATGCTGGATGAGCTCTATGGATCCTGGGAGAAGCTAGATTATGCTTCCTTCCACAATTACCTAGAAACAACAATCGAAGCGGATGACATACTAGATCTCTGCGAGGACGCCTCGGACCTAGTCGTCGCCGTTATGAAAGCCCTAGGCGCCTAACCAGGCAATGATCGCCACTCTAGATATAGTATCGCTAATACTAGCCGGGCTACTCGGCATGGCGGTTGGAGGAAACAACCTCTCTGCATGTTGCGGGCCTCTCATCGGGAGCGGAATGGTCAATAGACGCACAGGCGCACTGATTGCCATCGCAGGCTACATCCTCGGTCTCGCGCTGGAGGGACCAAAGCTCTTCCGGGTCCGAGAAATATTCCTACCAATAGACACTGCCACCGGAACATTCTCAATCCTCCTAGCTTCACTAATCGTATTCCTCGGCGGAGAACTATCCCACATTCCACTATCCCTCTCCAAAGCGCTCACAGGCGCCATCCTCGGAGTAAGCATAGCCCTCGGCACCTTTAATAGCTCAGGATATCTCGGCTTGATTCTAGCCTTCTGGTTTCTCGTTCCCCTCGCCGCGACCGGGTTGGGGGTCCTGCTGGTTGGACTGGACGACCGGCTAAGTCCACGAAACATCTGGCTGAAACTATCGTTGCTGAAGACCGGCTTGCTGGGGGTTTCGTTCATCTCAGCCTACGTATTGGGAAGCAACACCCTCGGACTCATCGCCGGAGTCGTCTACGACCAGACTCTCTACGCAACAGTGGCAGTGGGCTTGGGCGCGGTCCTCGGTACATTCGTGCTAGGACGGGGCGCGTTGCGGAGATTGACAGAGGGCATCTTCAGCCTCCGCTATCCCAATGCATTCTTCTCACAATTGATGGGCTCGGCGACTGTCGAGCTGGCGAACCAGGTGGGTGTGCCGCTTTCGATCACCGAAACAGTGTCCTCCGGAATCATTGGATCTGGGCTAGCACGGAGGATGAGAGTGATGAATGCGAGAAATGTCTTCCTGATCATATCCAGCTGGATAGTCTCTCCAATAGCAGGGTTCGTCCTCGCATTTGCCCTCACCAGGATCCTCTAACAATGGTCCTGGCCCTTCGAGTCAAGATAGCTCACAATCAGACCGACTGAAGGGCTGGAGTAAGTACATGATTCTCTGAGAGCTCTCCTCAAGATTAAGAACCAGCTCAACATACGAGATAGTGAAGATAGTCGTCAGGAACTTGATGCCGAGAACTCCGGTGGTCCTAATGTCGAGCAATCTCCTAAACTCCATGGGCATAGCAAAGCCGCGTCGAGACCGTATTGTCTCGACCCCTGAGAAACTCTGCCCTATGTGTAAGCGGGTTCAACGACTCTCTGGTGAAAAGAGATGCGCAATACACGTCAAGGCCACGACGCTCGCGGCTCATCACAAAGAGTTTGACACCAAACAGATCTCCGGGTCGAGTCCTCCAGGGGTCTTCGTAGGCAGATTCGGCTATCCCAAGGTCTTCGTTGGACCCATGGTCCCACCGGTTTCAGGCGACACTGAGATACTGGACACTCCAGAATGGTGGATGGGCAAAGGATTCGACGAGATCGTAGACTTTCGCTACAGTCTACTTCGAGGATACAGCAAGTCCAACGTTTACGACGCTAACAAGGGAGGCAGATTGATCGAGACGCTGCAGGAGGTAGCTATGATGACGAAACCCGTCGACTCCGAACTCGTTCTCACCCGACCACCCCGGAAGATCTTGGATCTGCGTGAGGACTCCCAGCCCTTTGGGCCAATCGCACCTTTAGCCTCCTTTCAGACGGGCAATTCCTCGGTAGATGATAGAATCGAAAAAGCATTCTATGATGGCGACCTTTCCGCAGACGACGCCATTCTGCAACTTTACAGAAACGGTGTTCTAGTAACGCGGATTCAGAGAGCGTTCAGCCTAGGCATGTTCGGCGAGAACAAGAGACGAAAACTCGTTCCGACTAGATGGAGCATCACCGCGGTCGACAGCAATCTAAGCCTCAGACTAATGGCGCGGGTCAGGCAGCACCCGCTAATCGATGAATACCAAGTCTACAAGTACACATACCTAGACAACACCTACGTGGGAATTCTAACGCCTGAGAGCTGGAGGTTCGAATGGATCGAGGCATGGTTCGAACCCGAAATGCTCGCAACCAGTTTCCCAGATGTAAACATGGCCACAGATGTCGAGAAAACCAACTATGTCTCCGCAGACGGACACCGACCAGTCATGATAGGAGACTCGGAAGGTTTTCGCGACAGGAAGAGCTACGCGAAGCCGGGAGGCTGCTACTATTCAGCAAGACTTGCAGTTTCTGAATACCTCGACACGATAAGAAGACAAGCCGGAGCCATAATGCTGCGGGAGATTCATCCGGGCTACATAATGCCGGTTGGCGTTTGGAACGTTAGAGAGAGCCTTAGGTCACTCTTCAAGACAAGATTCGAACAATTCGACACCTTGGATGCTGCGATGAAATACGTCAGTACAATATTCGAGATACCAAAACGCGGCTGGATCGAGAACTCAGCTCTCCTCCAGAAAGCATACTTCCAGCGAAAGATCAACGAATTCAACTAGAACCAGAAACGAAGCGCAATCCCGGCGAGAGCTCCCCAACTTTTTTTAGTCCATGACTCGCGTCCGAGGGCGAGGCCGGAGATCTTCGATTCCACAAACTCCTTCCTGGAGATGGAAGGCTCTTGACGACAAAAATCATAGGCAAGATCAGCAGAGAATACAAGCCGACACAATCCGAGGAAGAAATTCTACACTGGTGGAAGGATAGCCGAGCCTACGAGAAGACAAAAAGAAAACTCCTGAAACGGCCAAAGTTCTACTTTCTAGACGGTCCGCCATTTGTAACTAATCCGCCCCATGTAGGGACGGGCTGGAACAAGACATTGAAGGACGTGGTTATACGGTTCCAGAGAATGAATGGCTACAATGTCCATGATCAACCGGGGTATGACTGTCATGGACTACCTGTGGAACTGATGGTTGAGAAGAGCCTCAATCTCACATCAAAGAAAGACATTGAGAACATATTCGGCATCGACCGGTTCATCGCAGAATGCAAGAAGTATTCTGACGTGAACATCGAGACCCAGACGCGAGTCTTCAAAGATCTCGGCATATGGATGGACTGGGACCGTCCATACATCACCTATCAGGACAGATACATCGAATCAGTCTGGTGGACAGTCAAACAAGCCCAACAGAAAAAACTGCTCTACAAGGGATTGAGAGTTGTCCACTGGTGCCCCCACGACGAGACAGCCCTCGCTGGATACGAGGTCACCGACGAGTATCGCACGATAAAGGACTACTCCATTTACGTGAAACTACCAATAGTCGACAAACCCGGAGAATTCCTCCTAATCTGGACCACTACTCCCTGGACCCTACCGGCAAACGAAGGCGTCATGGTTCACCCCGACATGATCTATGCCGTCGTAGAAGTCGACGGCGAGAAACTGATAATCGCCAAAGAGAGACTATCAGCTGTACTCGGAGAGAAACCAAACAGGATCTTACAGGAACTCAAAGGCGGAGACCTAGAAGGAGTCTCCTACATCCCGCCATTACTGGAAGAAACCCATCAGAAGACGGGAGAGAAGCTCCACAGAGTATTCCTGAGTTCTGAATACGTTACGATGACCGACGGCACTGGCCTAGTCCACATGGCTCCCGGGCATGGCGAAGAAGACTTTGAGGTAGGCGAGCGAAACGGCCTGCCGGTGCTGTCTCCCGTAGACGCGTCGGGACACTTCACATCAGACGCGGGAAAATACGCTGGGCTCTATGTCAGAGAGGCAAACCCTGTGATCGTCAAGGATCTTGAAACCAAGAGACTGCTGTTCAGAGAGGAGACGATTGAACACTCGTATCCACACTGCTGGCGCTGCAAGACCCCGCTAATACTACGAGCCACGGACCAGTGGTTCATCAAGGTCACCAAGTTCAAACAGAAAATGATCCAGGAGAACAAGAGAGTCCAATGGACACCAGAATGGGCAGGGTCAAAACGATTCAACACATGGCTAGTCGGTGCTCGGGACTGGGTCATTAGCCGCCAACGTTACTGGGGAACACCACTCCCAGTTTGGACATGCGAAGAATGCGGAGAACACACAGTAGTGGGCTCCAGAGCTGAACTTGAGAAAATAGCCATCGGACATCCGCGAAAGTTCGAACTCCACCGAAACGGCGTGGACCAACTTGAAACAAGATGCAAGTGTGGCGGCAAGGCAAAGAGAGAGCTGGATGTCCTCGACGGCTGGCTCGACTCTGGCGTCGCTTCATGGGCAGGACTTGATTATCCGCCTAACATTAGGGAGCTAAGAGCGTGGTGGCCTGCTGACACGATCGTTGAGGCTCATGACCAGACCCGAGGCTGGTTCTACAATCAGCTAGTCTCCAGCGTTTTAGTTTTCAACAAGTCACCCTACAAGGCAGTTCTGATGCACGGGCACACTTTGGACTCGGATGGAGAGAAGATGAGTAAGTCGAAAGGAAATTTTGTGAGCCCAGAAGACGTCATTGGAAAACATGGTAGAGACGCTCTTAGATTCTACACTCTCCAAACCACGGTCTGGGACGACTTCCGATTCTCATGGAACGCTGTAGAGACAGCTGCCCGGGATCTACAGATTGTCTGGAACGTCTTCTCCTTCGCAACCCTCTACATGAACCTCGACAAATTCACACCCCAGAAATGGTCAGCGCAAAAACTGGCCAGATCGTTCCATCCCGAGGACAAGTGGCTCCTTTCCAGGACTGAGACTCTAGTGAGGGACGTTACGGAATACCTGGATAGGCTCGAAATCCATCTGGCAGTTCGTGCACTCAGAGAGTTCATCATCGAAGACCTCAGCCACTGGTATATTCGACTCGTCCGTCGGAGATTCTGGCTGGAAAAGACCAGTCGGGACAAACTCGCAGCATACGTGGTTCTCTATCATGCCCTCAGGAGTTGGCTGGCGCTCGCAGCACCGGCTATGCCGTTTCTCACGGAGATGATCTACGGGGAAGCCTTCAGAACCACTGAGCCTTTGAGTCCAGAAAGCATCCACATGACCGTATGGCCGAGCGTGGACAAGAAATGGATCAACAAGACGCTCGAAGGGGAAATGCGCATCGTCCAGCACATCTCTGAAGCGACAGCCTCAGCACGCCAATCTAAGAAGATCAAGCTCCGTCAACCAGTCTCCACCATCCTCATCGTTGCCGACAAGCCGATAGTGAAACGCACTCTGAGGACCCTTCGCGAACTTCTCCTTCAACAGGCCAACGCCAAGGATGTGAGACTGGTCGGTCTAACTGAAGAGGAACGTTTGAAGAAGCTGATTGTTGAACCGAATTTCAAAGCCCTCGGCCCAGCGTTTCGCGGAGAGGCTAACAAGATTGCCGAGAAGATCCGCTCACTAGACGGTCGCCAGCTTATGCGCGCCTTCAAGGAAGAAGGACAATTCCTCCTCAAGCTGGACGAGAGAGAGTACAAGATTACGAGCGAGATGGTCTCATTCAAAGAGGAGATACCTGAGAATCATGCTATCGGAAGCTTTGAGGAGGGACGCGTCTATGTGGACCTGACAATTCCAGGCGAGCTAGTTAGAGAGGGCTTTGTCCGGGAAGTGATCCGTCGGCTGCAGGAAATGAGAAAACGCTTAGACCTTCCTGTCGACGCATTCGTAGACGCGTTCGTCTCCGTCTCTGATCCTGAAAAGCTCGGCTGGTTGGAGGACGAGAAGGAATATTTGATGGAAGAAGTCCGAGCAACGACCTTCGTTGTACTAAGACCCGACCAACCGAGGCCCGTTGCCTCGCTAGAGGAAGATTGGAAGATAGAGGGAGACAATTTCCACATGGGCCTATCACGACAATCATGACGGCTCATCACTTCGATGCTTTGCAAGAGGTCTCTGCGTCGAGCGCGAGGGCAATCGCGAATTCGACTCATTTGAATTGGCGCTGTTGTCCATGGTGGAACTGAAACCCGACTGTTGGATCTGCAAGAGTCTACGCGAACCAGCACACCTCGTCTTTTTTGAATCGCGCATCTCTGTTGGAAAGCTCAACCCAGACCAGTTTTTCAAGGGCTATTCTTTCGTCACTCTAAAATGGCATGACGAAGAGCTCTACCAGCTAACAGACAAGAGTAGGAGGCGCTTCCTAGAAGACATGTCCCGAGTAGCAAACGCTCTTGCCAAGACCTTCAAGCCTGACAAGATGAACTACGAACTGCTTGGTAATGGTATGCCTCATCTTCACTGGCACCTGGTTCCGCGCTACAAGACGGACCCGATGTGGGGACGCCCAATCTGGACGGGGTCCAGACGCAGGAGGAGGCTGACTAGAGAAGAGTACGGTAGCCTTGTGAAGCAAGTCCAATCTCAGCTCAAAGAGAGCAAGTAGATCGTCGCCTTCGTCGAACAGTACCGTTCAGCAAGCGCTGATAGTTACGCCAGATTGAAACCGCCAGAAGTCCCCGTAGCATCACAATCTCCAGATGGAGTGTAGTGCCCAACGTACATTGAAGTCTACCTTGACGCTGCGGCACTAGTTCTTCCAACCATCGCGCTCTGGCGGCTTCTCCAGCACAAAGCATCCATAACCGGAGTTCGAGCTGGAAACCTGGTCCGACTCGACATTTACTTTCTGTCAGCAATCGTCTTCGACATATTTCGTAATCTGGGCTATGCATGGGCAAGCTATGGTGGCCAGGTCAGTGGGGGCTTGGTTTTCGCGGTAATCGGGCTAACCGCCGCAAGCATGTACTTCTGTCCAGAGGTCGCTACGCTACTAGAAGCCTGGTCAAGACTCAAGTCCCGCAAGTCCCTTCTGATCTACGAGGGCATAGTTTTCGCCTGGATAGGGCTCAACCTCGCATCTCCCAACCTATTCCTCCCCTTCACCCTCGTCCTGCTCTCGGTAGCCACAGTCTACCCAACTGGACTATTCCTGTTAGCAAGAAGACGAGCCAAACCGTCGCACGTCAAGAACTCCTTGGCCATCCTCTCCGTGACATGGGCGCTTTTCGTAACGGTTGGCACCCTCTTGTTCGCGCTCGGGGCACAGCCTCCAGTCCTGCCGGTATCTGTCCCGTATGGATGGGAGATAGCGTTCGTCACGAGTTCAGTCCTGTTCTTCTTGATGTCCACTACCGATGCGTTCACTCTAAGCTCCGTAAGATTCTCATCTGGACAACATATCTCCGATACGATAGTCAAACCGGGCCATCGTTATCTCATCCTCCACGACTCGGGCAAGAGAGCAATCTCATTCCTTTCGTCCACGCTTAGAGGATTGATTGATTCTGGAGCAAAAATCTTCATCAACGCAGCGAGTAATGGATGGCTCGTAGGAAACTTATCCCAGCTCGAGTCTCATTTCAGTGAATGGAAGGAGAACGGGAGAGTCATCGTTTCAGAGACTGTGACAGGGCACAATGTTCCACATGAAGGATTGTACGATAGACTGAGCTTCGGTCCCACAACAACAGTTTTCGTCAACGAGCTAGGTCAAGAGAGTCTTTCAGGAGTAGTCTCGCCTCCCAGCAATGTAACCGATGAGAAACATCAAGAGCCGGCCGAGATATTTCTACTGGAAAGCAGCAAGGCGCCTAGACCACAGCTCACCGAGTTCCTGCGCCGCAACACCGGGATGGAGCTTCTCAATCTCTCCGAATCTACAGACCCGTTCTCATCCATGGTCGAGCTCGATCATCAGAAAATAAGAGGATCAATCATCCTGTTAGAGTATGACTCGAACTCTGATTACGAAGACGCAGTTGACAAGTTCCTCGCAGAAGGAATCAGCAACGCTGAACTGTGCGTCCTGTTCACCACCAAATCCAGTAGGCTATACAGGGCCATCAAGGGAAAGAGAATGATCAAGATCATCGCTGCGTCCTCATTGATTTCTGTCCCTGACGAACTACCGGATGGCGAGATGCAAATTCCTGACAAGGAGCTTGGACTCGTAGCGGCGGTACTATCTGATTACATAGACAACAGCAAGAACTCTGGGGCAAGCTTCGTCTTCGACAGCATTACCGAACTGATCAGAGGCGAGCGCTGGGAACAAATCTACTCCGGGATAAAACAGCTTATCGACCTCTTAAGCGTCCCAAACGCCACCGCACTCTTCCTAGCCAATGTCAATACAATGGAGCCCCGATTCTTAGGGGCTCTTCACGGAGCGTTTGCACTCCAACTGAGACTGAACAATGAGGGCCTTAGGGCAATGAAGATCCCGTGCAATTAGCCTTCAGTAATCGCCGTATCATTGACGAAATCAGTAGAGAAACCAATCTTCTAATTAGATCATTTAAAGTACGGTCCAACTGATTAACCCAAGACGATCCCTCGAAGGATTGCAAGCTTGGAGCACCACAATCACGACATTGTCATAGTGGGCGGCGGAGCCGCTGGCCTACGCGCGGCGATAGCAGCCGTCGAACTTGAGCCCAAGCTAGATGTTGCAATCGTCTCGAAAGTCTACCCGATGCGCAGCCACACCGTCTCGGCTGAGGGAGGGATGGCTGCGGTCACACGCGAATACGACAGTTTTGACTCTCACGCTTACGACACGATAAAGGGGAGCGATTTTCTCGCCGACCAGGATTCAGTCGAGTTTTTCGTAAAGGAAGCTCCACGTGAGTCTTACCAGCTTGAACACTGGGGATGCCCGTTCAGCCGAGACCCCGACGGACGCATCAGCGCTAGGGCCTTCGGTGGAATGAGCGTCAAGAGAACGCTCTTCGCAACCGACAAGATCGGTTTCCACCTTCTACACTCCCTGTTCCAGACTTCTCTGAAATATGAGAACATCCGTCGCTACGATGAATGGTTCGTAACCTCGCTCCTGGTCGATGACGGCCGGGTCGAGGGAGTAACCGCGATAGAAATGCGTAGAGGCGAACTAGTAACAATCCTCGGCAAGGCTGTAATCATCGCGACAGGAGGCTGCGGCCGTATCTTCAGATTCACGACCAACGGTTGGATAAAGACAGGCGACGGGATGGCGATAGCCTATCGGGCAGGAGTCCCGTTGAAGGACATGGAAATGGTCCAGTACCACCCAACCCTACTGCCGAATACTGGCATTCTAATCACAGAAGCCGCCCGAGGGGAAGGAGGCTATCTTGTGAACAAAGACGGAGAACGCTTCCTCAAACGGTACGTTCCAAATAAGATGGAACTTGGTCCCCGTGACATACTCTCGCGGGCAGAGATGAGCGAGATCAATGCAGGCAGGGGATTCGAGGGACCGTACGGCAGCTACGTGCATCTGGACCTCACACACTTGGGCAAAATAACCATCGAGGACAAGCTGCCTTTCGTAAAAGAGCTTGCTGAGAAATATGTTGGAATAGACCCTGCACATGAGCCAATCCCAGTGCGACCTGGACAGCACTATATGATGGGCGGCGTGCACACAGACATGCACGGGTTCACTGGAATGCCGGGACTCTACGCGGCGGGCGAAGTCGCCTGTGTAACCATGAATGGCGCCAACAGGCTCGGAAGCAATTCTCTGACTGAATGCCTAGTCTTCGGTGCGGCCGCAGGCAAGGCCGCAGCGGAGTACGCGATGAAGTTGAGCAGTCCCAGTTTCGGAAACCCGGTCCAGGGAGAGGCCATGACAGAGGAGAAGAGGATCTTTGACCAGCTCCTCAAACACGAACAAGGTGAGAGAATATCCAGCCTCCGAACAGAGATGCAAGATAGCATGGACAAGCACGTAGGAATCTACCGAGACGAGAACACCCTCAAGGACGCATGCAGAATAATCGGCGACCTCAAGACCCGTCTAAAGAACGGTATTGTCGAGGACAAGGATCACGTCTACAACACAGAACTCGTCTCAGCGCTAGAACTCGACTTCATGCTAGACGTCGCAGAAACAATGCCCTACTCTGCAATCCAGAGACGAGAATCAAGAGGCGCACATTACAGGACCGACTACACGAAGCGAGACGATGCCAACTTCCTCAAGCACTCCATGGCATACAAGACTAGCGGGCCTCCAAGGATCGATTATAGTCCTGTCACGATAACTCGATGGAAACCGGAGGAGCGTGTCTACTAGCAAAATGAGCCAGAACATAGCCACGATACGTGTCACGCGGTATCGCCCCGAGAAAGACTTGAAGCCCTACTTCCAGGAGTACAAGGTCCCATACAGGCAGGATATGGTCGTCCTTGACGCGCTGAACTACATCAAAGCCGAGATCGACGGAAGCCTCACTTATCGATGGTCGTGCCGAATGGGAGTATGCGGCAGCTGCGGCGCAAACATCGACGGAGAGCCCAAGCTCACCTGCGCCAGCTTCCTCCACGATTTCAAGGGTCGAACAATAACCGTCGAGCCGATGACCAACTTTCCTGTAATCAAAGACCTGGTTGTCGACATGGAGGATTTCATGGAGAAACTTGTCAAGATCAAGCCATGGATAATTCGCGAGAAAGAGACCCCCCCTGAACAGGGCGAGTACAAGCAGTCGGCACAGGAACTGGAACGCTACAGCCAGTTCTCATCATGCATCAACTGCATGCTCTGCTACGCAGCATGTCCCATCTATGGGCTCAACGAGAAATTCCTCGGACCAGCCGCAACCGCCCTCGCCTACCGGTACATTGAGGATTCTAGGGACCAAGGAAAAGACGTCCGATTCCCAATCGTCCACGAAATGGAAGGAGTGTGGGAGTGCACACTCGTAGGCGAATGCAGCGTCGTATGCCCGAAAGGCGTCGACCCAATGCTCGCCATCCAAAAAACAAAGATTCTAGGCGCGACGAACGCCCTCAAGTCGCTCCTGATGCCCCGAGGCGGACGATAGAATGGAAGACAACAAGCGTTACCCAGAGCTGAGGAAGCAACTCTCTCCTGGATGGTGGACAGCCAACCGACATTATGCGATGTACATGGTGCGAGAGTGGACTAGCCTGTTCGTCGCTCTCTACAGCCTCATCTTCATCTACGGACTCTCACTCTGGGCCATGGGATCTCGTGCCGACTTTCTCAACTTCCTGAAAAACCCAGCAGTCGTCGGATTCAGCCTCATTGCTCTCGTCTTCACAATGTACCATGCGGCGACATGGTTCTATCTCTTGGGAGCAATCTCGCCGGTCAAGATCGGAAGGAGCAGAACCAAGCCCTGGCAAGCACTCGTCCTCAACCTCATACTCCTCGTCATAGTCTCGTACCTCGCGATCTGGTTGCTGGTCCTGAGATGAGAGCTGAAACTCACAAGGTCGCGAGGCTCCACGCGATACTCTGGGGCATCTTCTCGCTCGGAGGGATGATCGCGGCATTCCTCCTCCCAGTTCTGATCTACATGACAGCCATCGCATACCCATTCAGTCTCTGGCCCTTCAACGGAACGAAGGACCCAAGCTTCCTAGTCACAGGGCACCGCCTCGGCGCCCTTTTCATCTTCGTGACCATAGCAGGTTCACTCTACCACGGAATATTCCGGTTTCAATCCGCTCTGACTGAGGTGGGGCTCCTCAAGTACCGGAGAGCACTGGAGGCCGTCGGATACTTCATCATATTTGTCGGAATCATAGTTCTGGGATACTATTTGGTTACATGGTATTTCAACGGGACCATACGATAGCGAAACTGCCACAAGAGCCCTAGGCTCACGACAAACTATCCTACCCAGCACAGGATAATCTATCCGCCTGGTATTCTAATACTGGGCTTGACTCGCCCCGTACTCCAGTGAAGAGTGTTGGCCCACGAACATTCTCTAGAAGAGTTTAGACGCTATCGCGAGAAGATGAACGAGAAGATTCTGGCCAAGGGCAATCTTGGGATAAAGCGGTTCTTCAATCTTGATACTCAAGCATACGTCGACGGGGCGTTGCCGAGGAAGACGAAGGAATTGTTAGGCTTGGTTGCGTCACTGGTCTTACGCTGTGACGACTGTGTAACCTATCATATCATCCAGTGTGTCGAAGCGAAGGTAACAGATGAAGAGTTCTTCGAAGTCTTCAACGTTGGTCTCATCGCAGGAGGATCAATCACAATTCCCCACTTACGCTACGCGGTCGATACGCTAGAAGAATGCAGAAAAAAAGCCAGCACTTGATACAGAAAAATCTTTCACTCGGATTGAAACATGACCTGTACTGGAGTGTCGATTCAGTCTTTGCCTTTCTTCAATGAGGTCAGCCAATGACCGTGCAGATGTGGCAGAGTCCAAGTTCCGATTGCGATTGCCATAATGAGACCCTGGGTGATGAGTAGCTCAAGATAGGCCGTGTCAGCCAACAAATAGTTCCTGAAGACTGCCGCTGGCAGACCTGTGGGTTCTCCCCCGACAATGTCCCCCAGCATGGCTACTAGTTGGACTGTTGAAGTCAATAGCGCTCCAAAGATGGCTAGTCGCTTTGCGCTCCACTCTAGGAGTATTATCGCAGCGTCGAAGGCTACAAAGACCATTAGTCCATAGGCATGTGTCGGTGCCGCGGACCAAAGCCAGTAGTCTGTTGACAGTATCTGAATTCCGACCAGCGTTGACGCAGCTAAAGCGGCAGAAAGCAATAGACGATCGATTCTCATTCATTTCGCCTCACCACTAGTTGTTGTATTGCTGGACTTACCCAGAACAGCAATAGTGTAACTAGCAGTATTGATAGTCCGAGTAAGATCGGTATCTACCGGCGATCTAGAACTCGACTATAGTGGTCACTCAAGTTCTCAAACGGTGACAACCGTATTAGGAGGCAGAAACGTCTAGATTCTCAAAGAATGAATCCCAGTAATATCCGGTGCGCAGACTGCAATTGCGCGCCCGGTGAATGCCGAATGTCAGAAACACCTATTGATTGCCCTAGCTGCCAACTTGACGCATGTTGCTGCTGGTCCGCTGTTCACACTCCGAGCAGTTAGCTACCCGGTTTCAAGCGTGAACTGTTGGCGGTGCACCCAGAACCTTCACCGCCATCCATAACAAAACAATCCAGATAATTGCAACAATCAAGAGCTGCCAAGGAGGCAAAGGGGTGGAATGAAATTCAACGCTGTGTAAGCCAAGACTAGGATCGGGAAGAGGGAACTAAGCATCACGAAGAATGCCAGAATTCCCCTACGTTCTTCGCTCATTGGTAGAGCGAGCAAACCAATTGCTCCTCCCACCGAGATAGCCGGAAGAGCAGGTGACAGAAAAATTGCCAACGAGTAAAAGAAAATGGCTTGGAACAGCCCTTCTCCCCAAGGAGGTCCTGTGAACAGGCCCTGAATTGATGAACCGCAACGGGAGAAGCAGCCAAGCTTGATACACTCCCCCTATCAAGCCCATCCTCGAGCAGACCCGAAAAGATGCAGGGAGTTCGCTCCATCGAAACACGAACCGCAAGATATCTTACGAATTGATAATTTTCATCAGCCTGAAAGATAGATCTATCCCAAAGCTGTCGGACAAGATCTCGAGTGTTCCTTGGTGGGCCGGGGGAGATTCGAACTCCCGACCATGCGGCCTCGAAAGGGGTTTCCGCGTGTAAGGCGGACGTTCTCTCCGGGGCATTTCCTAACCGGGCTGAACTACCGGCCCACGTGAAGGAATCGTCGCGTGTCTCTGGGTAGATTACGATTTAGGTCGAGATTACTCGATCTCGTCATCACCGGGAGCTTGTCCTTTTATAGAGCGAATCGCTAGTTTTCATTCTGGGCATTTTGCATGGCGGGGAAGGAGCCGCTCGTCTACATCGACGGTGAATACCACCCCAAGGGAAGCGCAAAGATCTCAGTCTACGACCACGGCCTACTCTACGGCGACGGAGTCTTCGAAGGAATACGAGCCTACAACGGCATGGTCTTCCACCTGCGCGACCACATCGAACGATTATTCGAGGGACTCAGAGTCACAAGGATCAACGTCTCGTTATCAAAAGAGGAGATGGCGAATGTTGTCGTCGAAGCTCTTCGAAAGAATAACATGATGGACGCTTACATTCGGCTCGTCGTGACCCGGGGACGAGGAAACCTCGGTCTAGACCCGAGGAGCTCTCCCAAATCATCAATCATCGTAATGTGCGAGCCTGTGGCCCCAGCTCATGGTAAGGAGGCCCGAGAGAAGGGCATAACGGCGATAATTTCCAGCTACAGACGTGATACGGTTGATGGTACGACCCACGAGCTGAAATCCCTCAACTACATTCAGAGCGTTCTCGGAAAATTCCAGGCCATTGACGCGGGCGCTGACGAAGTAGTAATGCTAGACCACAGAGGAATGGTCTCAGAGTTTCACGGGTCCAACCTATTCCTCGTAAAACATGGAATCGTCAACACGCCAACCTCCGCCGCAGGCATTCTTCATGGCATTACCCGCGCCAGAGTCCTCAAACTCTCCGAAGAACTAGGCTACGAGATCCATGAGAGAGACATCACGCCCTATGAACTGCTCACCTCCGACGAGGTGTTCCTAACTGGAACAATGGCCGAAATAGTCCCAGTAGTCCGAATCCAAGGAGTCGCGATAGCCGACGGGAAACCCGGACCAGTCACGAAAGAGATCATCAGGGCATTCCAGAGAATAACGCAGGACCCGAAAGAAGGAACTGTGATCCGCGAAGCTGTTCCTGTTCAGGCCCGAGCTAGGTCCGATTAGAGTTCACCCCTTCAACAAGCCGTCGAGAAGACCAATGTCCGTTTTTTGAAACATGCTGGGCGCAACCTATCTAACCGCGGAATGAACATTATTTCTTGAGAACGTTAAGATGGAATAAGCTGTAGATGACGCAACCTCCAGCCACATCCATCACCGTAGCTCCAGCGAGGAGCATGATATCGCTGACCATGCCCGTCTGAAAGTAGCCGACCCACTGCTGCACCGAACTCCAGATCGAGCCCACAACAATAGCTACACCAATGGCTAGGAGAGGCTTCCGGTCAGGACTGATTCTGACTCGAAGATTGAGGATCCAAGTCGAGACGGCAAGGGCAAGGACGAGGTGGAGCAGAAGCGTGAAAGGCGTAATGTCAAACGGCGTCAGCTGGCCGAAGAAAAAACCAATTCCAGCCACCAATAGGACGCCCGATGAGCAACCTAGCGTGAGACTTAGCCATCGAGGGGAAGTGTCGAGTAGACGCACTGACATCCCTGCCAGGCTCTAGTCCTCCTTGTTCTCGACCTTCACATGCGCTGAGTGATGTAAGTGGAGAGGAAATCCGATTCTGCTTCTCATGAGAAACTCGTGGATTCTAGGCCAGTGCTGTAGGGAGACTACGCCACCGATTATGCCACCGGACAGGGCAAGGACCGCTGAGACAGTGGTTACAATTGCGAACGCTGTCTGGAAAGCGTACGGCACTAGCGCGTTGGGATAGACGATGAGGTTTGTTAGGACCCAAAGGGCGATGCTAGCCAATTCTCCGAGAGTGCCAGCAAGAAAACCGGCGACGCCTCCCCTGAAAGGTCCAGTCTTAACGATGACTCCCGCGACCAGTCCGGCTATGAACGGTCCGACCTCTGGGATCGCGGCGCCAAGAATGAGGTTGATGAGAAATCCCGCGCCGATGGCTAGAAGAAGATCTGCAGTCTTGTCTTGTGATGAGCTAAGAGACTTGTTGGCCATGGAATCTTTCGGCCTGTGGATTCAGAGACCGTCCGGTACGGTGATATTCTGTGCGTAACTTCAACGCAATCCATATGGTTACATTGCATGGCCGAAGACACTGGTGAGATGTATTGAGAGGGGCTGTCTTCGACTGGGACGGGACACTCGCCAGTATCGACGACCGGGAGTTTTACTGCATCAACCACGCGCTCGCCGAACATGGCTCAAAACCGATCGATAACCAGTTCTACGTGAAGAACTACTATCTTCGCGCATACGAAGAAGGCACCGGACCCCGGATGGTGCTGGAGACGGCCCTAACAGGAAAGAGCCGACCAATCGTCGACGCTGTCTACGAATCCTACAGGAAAATCTTCCAGGCGACAGTAGAGAAGGCAACATTGCAGACCGGGGCTATTGAGATCCTCAAGGCCCTGAAGCGTATCGGATTCAAGATCGGCATAGCCACCATGAGATACACGAAATGGGTCGTCCAGTCCGAGCTGAAACATCTCGAAGCAGCACCCTTGATCGATCTCCTGTTGACCAGGCAGGACCTTGGCGTGGGAGGCACTTTAGGGTCCTTGGAAGAGACGGTTAGTCAACGAGCTCGACTCGTGACAAAAGTACTGGGACAGATTCAACTTGCACCCCAGGATGTGTTTCTCGTCGGGGACTCTTGGTGGGATGTTAGGGCCGGAAAAAAGCTGGGAATCAGAACGGTTCTTGTTCGGACAGGTTTCGCATCGCACAACGATTTCTCAAAGGAGAGTCCAGATGTCACCGTCTCTTCCATGAATGAGCTTAGGGAAATCCTAGAGAAGAAGCATTGGGCAATCTGATAAGAAGTCTCGAAAGACGATGAGGGCACGCTTTAGTCGGAGGAGAGTACGATGCTATACCTGATTGAACCGGACACATTCACGCTGTCTTGTAGAGCTCTGTTGTTGCGACTGGTTCAATGTCGTTCTTTTCTAATTCTCTGAGAAGCCGGTTTATTCCTAGCCAGTCGCTGGCTATGTGTCCGAGAACAATTAGATTGGCAAAATTTTCTGAGGCCAGCTTCGTCAGATCAGCTTCCGAGATGTGAATGTACGATAAAGTGTCTACGCCGTGCTGGAAGTAGGCTTTTGCTACATCATATCCACCGTTCGTGTAGCAGGCGTGAGAGATAGCAACTTTTCCCGTCTTACGGTTTGGAGAACCGAGTCGGACCTCTATCCTTGTTTTCGCCTCGCGAAACTCGGGAAACCCGGCAATTCTAGAAACTAGTTGACGAACTGTGGCATCTTCATCTAAGCCCCTGATAGCTTGCACGATCATTCTTCGACCAATCTCGTCGCAAGGACTGTGAATGGAGATCAGCGGAAGACCTAGCTTCTTCGCGGCGCTCGGGATCTGATCGTAATTCTCAGGGTGATGCTGGATGTCCAGTACTCGGTACTTGTTCTTCACCGCCTCTCTAGCGACCTCCGATGGGACTCCGGCCGCCTTCATCTGGTCGATATGGCGAAGGAATAGTTTGTAGCCTTCGAGCTGGGCCTCGCCTCCAGCTGGATGGTGTGCAATTACGCCGTCGCAGTTGAGATTCTGAGCGAGTAATAATTCGCTGACTCCCACATCGATAGCAACCAAGACCCTTCGGAGTTTGCGTCCCTTGACGTGAATCTCACTGTCGGCAGGAATATTGCTGAAGTGAGCGAGTTTGAGAGCTGTCTTCATTATCTGCTGGGTATCAAGCAAAGTGTAGCCCAGCTCATCACGTACGGTTCTTGAGAGTTAGGCCCGTCCGCCCTTAGTCATCTTCTTCAGATCGAGAATCTCATCAAGTTTGTCTCTGGGCAGGATTCCTTCTTCCAGGACAACTTCTCGCAGAGACTTGTTCTCGGCCATTGCCTTCTTGGCAATCTTTGCCGCGTTGTCGTAGCCGATCTTTGGAGTTAGCCTCGTCACCATCATAAGAGTCAGCTCGGCGAAGTCCAAGCACCGCTTCCGGTCCGCGGTTATTCCCGTGACACACTTCTCGCCGAGGACGCGGGATCCGTTAGCGAGTATTTCGATTGACTGTAGCAGATCGTACGCGATGACAGGCATCATCACGTTCAGCTCCAGCTGACCAAGTGATCCACAGATGCCGATAGCAGCATCGTTCCCGTAAACCTGAGCAGCCACCAGGTTCAGAGCCTCAGGGATCACAGGGTTGACCTTGCCGGGCATTATGCTCGACCCTGGCTCCATCGCAGGAAGATCGATCTCCCCCAGTGCAGTTCGCGGCCCCGAGTTCAGAAGCCGTAGATCGTTACATATTTTCATCAGGCTCGTAGCGATAGTTTTCAAATCGCCGCTGGCTTCGACGCAAGCATCTTTGCTCTGCATCGCTTCGAAAGTGTTCTCTGCCTTTCGAAACGATAAGCCTGTTAGACGATTAATTTCCGCAATGGCCATCTCAGCATACTTCGGATGAGCGTTGAGACCTGTTCCCACCGCAGTCCCGCCCAACGGCAGTTCCATCAGTATATCCTTGGCCTGTTCTGCTCGCTTGATCCCATGCCTGATCATACTCGCGTGGCCGCTGAACTCTTGGCCTAGAGTAATCGGGACAGCATCTTGCAGATGGGTCCGGCCTGCCTTGACAACATCATCAAACTCTCTCGCCTTCTTCTCCAATGCTTCAGCCAAAACGCGTAGGCTTGGGAGAAGTTTGCGAACAATCTCTTCGGCGGATGAGACGTGGATTGCGGATGGGAAGACGTCGTTTGTAGACTGGCACATGTTCACGTGATCGTTCGGATGAATGATCGACTTGTCCCCCCTTTTGCCCCCGAGAAGCTCAATTGCGCGATTGGCGATGACCTCGTTCATGTTCATGTTCGAAGAAGTACCGCTACCCGTTTGGAAGACGTCAACAACGAATTGGTCGTAGAGAGCTCCTTCCATAATCTCCTTGGCCGCGGAGACAATAGCCTCGCCCTTTTTCTGATCCAACAGTCCTAACTGCGTGTTGGCTCGCGCAGCGGAGAGCTTGATCAGAGCCATAGCCCGGATGAATTCCTTAGGAAGACGGAGCCCCGATATGGGAAAATTCTGAACCGCCCGCTGGGTCTCAGCGCCATAATACGCAGAACTAGGGACCTTGACCTCGCCCATAGAGTCCCTATCCAACCGATACTCCTCAACCTTCACCATTTATTCTGACGCCAAAGAAAAGCGGGAGAAATGGGACTAAAAAACACTCCCTATCAACTCTGAAAATAGTACTATTCGGTGACGGATCTCAGTTTCGTCCATCTCTACGCTCTAACAGCCGGGACGGGGAAGACTTGATCGACCTTGATTTCAACTCGGAAGATGCGACGAAATAGCCAACGGCTGAGAGACCAGATTCGACAGGTCCTGTCGGTTCTAGATGAGGTAGAACAATATCGTATGAAAAACCTCTCGAAGGCGCACGCACGAATCTAGACTACAGCTCAAGTCGAATGCTGACCCAGCAAAGGAACAGTTTACATCATCACACACTCGAAGAGGCGGCCTTGGAGCATAGGTCGCAAGTTCATGAGACTGGTAAGGTTCCAACAGAAGCCCTCCGAGAACCGGATGGGAATTATGATCGACTCGACCCGCTTTGCTGAGCTAGGCCCATCAAAGAACTCTGAACCAATACTGGATTTTCTCCAAGACCCGAAGAGCAAGGCAAAAGCAAACCAGACAGTTGAAGCAACGAAGAAACAAATTGCTGACTCTGGAGAAAAGAATCCGAAGGGAGTATTCAACCTGGACAAGGTGATAGTGCTTCCTCCTATCTCTCGTCCAACAAAGATCATCTGCATGGGCGGAAACTTCTCCGACCATCTCCAAGAGGGATCAACAAGCCTTCCTCCTTTCCCAATATCATTTCTCAAATCTCCAACCTCACTGGTCGGACATAGAGCCCCAGTCTTCTATCCTCGAAGAGTCAAACTCCTGGATTATGAGGTAGAGCTCGCAGCCGTCATCGGCAAGAAGTGCAAGGACGTGTCAAGGAAGAACGCTCTCGACCAGGTCGCTGGCTTCTCCATCTTCAACGACATCAGTGCGCGCGACATTCAGTTCGCAGAGATGAAGAGAGGCTTCTGCAACCTCGGCAAAAACTTCGCATCGTTCGCGCCCATGGGGCCCTTCCTGGTCACGCCCGACCAAGCAGGTAATCCTGATAATCTCGGAATGGAACTCCGGGTCAACGGACAAACCAGACAGTTCTCCAGCACGAAGAATATGGTCTTCAAGATACGACAGCTCGTCGAATTCTTCTCGTCTATGACCCTAGAACCAGGAGACATCATCACATCAGGCACACCTTCCGGGGTGGCCATCTACAGGAAACCCGACAAGACTCCGTTTCTCCTCCAGCCAGGAGACATGATCGAATCGAAGATCGAGAACTTGGGAAGATTGCAGAACACTGTTGTCGCGGAGACTGGTCCCGTTAAGGCGACCTTCTAGAAGGACCTCAAGACCCCAGTCTAGCGCTGGAAGGTTTGGTCGTGTATCCTCTTGGGATATGTTGCTACAGTTACCTTCTGAAGAGTTACTTCGCCGTTCTTCTGAGCCTTATACGAATCCCATCCCAGCTTGACAACGTGGCTCAAGACGGCCGAAAAAGTTGGCTTCGGGGGCTCCATCCTGTCATACAGCCTCCTCATCTCATCCAACAGCTCCCTCGAAATTCTAACCGAATACGGGATCGTAACAGTCAAGCCAGACATCACACTACACTACAATACGCACTTCTCGCTACGACACGATCGTGAACAGTTGATTGTGGTGTAACCTCTGCCCTTAAGCCTGGGTAACAAGTATACAGCGCTCCAGAGGTGAATTACGAATGAGAAGTGATCAGCTTCGAAGATTCCTCAACAGTGACGTGGTGGGACAGTTGAACAATGGACTCTTTTTCGAAGGCCGTGTTGTTAATAGAGACGGAAGAGCATCGGTCTTCGAACGGGACGGTGAAGCGCCTCGCCAAATCAGCGCAACCCGAGTCAAGTGGCTCACGAAGGCAGTAAGGTACTGTTGACGTGCTAAGGGCACCCAAACTTTCCAAGCTTCCTGATTTCTGAGCTAGTGATTGATTTGTGGCGGGCCCGGCGGGAGTTGAACCCGCGACAGCCGGGTGTCTTTCGCGAGGTAAAAGCCTCACCAGAGATGGCTCTTCCGGTGCTCTACCTCTTCAGGATCCCCGTTTAGGAATCTGGCTGAGCTACGGGCCCGCGCGACGGCCGACTTTGAAGTGATCTATATTAGTTGATTTTCGAAACGAGATCAACACTTCCGTGAATAGCAAGATGCCTATCATTCAGGCCTTGAGATCAAGATCGAGTAATCTGGCTTAGCCTGACTGCCCCGACAACTTCTAGAAGGCGTCTTCCTTGTGCAACGCTTGCAGGTACTTGCTTCCTCGCGATCAACCCTGCGACAATTAGTTTCTCGACCACTCTAGAAGTCGGGCCTAGTACATCTTGCAAAGCCTTCACAAACTCCGCAACCAATTTCGGAATCTCGTTCGGTGAGATAGAATTCCTCCTCTGAAGGAGGAGAAATATTGATTCCTTTACGGTTGGTCCGAGTGCATCAAGAGCTGCGATCGTAGAATCTACAAGAGCTTGATCGAAAGCGTTCCTTACTTCATTGCTCATTTACCTTTTCCTCCGGCATTTGGCTTTTCGTGCTTCTGAGTGTTAGAGCAGCACAAGGCTTGCCTCGGCCTAGGCTTCGCTCATGTACGCGCAGCAGACCGTTGCTCATCCAATCCTTTAGCAACAATTTCCCTGAAGAAAATTCAAGAAAATACCCAAGCTAGAACCGAGATAAGAGTCACGTTACTGTCAGCAACTCGGTGGAGTCATCTCTGATTCAACCATCATAGGATAGAGTCCGGTTTGCGAAAGAGCGCTTTTGTGTCGCCAGATTGAACTGTTTTTGAGATTTCTTGAGTGGTAACGGGTTTGGTAACCGTTAATGGTAACAGGGGGGAAGAAAATTCTTCTGCGTCGTGCTGAGAGCCCGAGTCTTGATGCATTCATATTAACCATTTAAGAGCCATCTGAAAGTCATGGTCGACCTCAGCTTCCTGGTCACGGACCTCAGCGCGATAAGCTCGCTCGCTGTCATTCTAGGAGCCGTATTCGTCATTTTCCAACTCAGACAGAACGCGAGACTAATCAAAACAGCGAATTTTGAAACCAAGGCCAACATGTCGTTCTCAGTTCTAGAAATTATCACCGAAGAATCCTTCGCCCGCAGGAGGAAAAACATGCATGACGCGATTAAGAAATACAGCCAGATCAACTGGGAAGGATTCGATGACAGTCTCGAAGACTTCGAAGCACGAAACTTCGGCTACATCTACGAGCTAATCGGGGAGCTTGTAAGGGAGGGAATAATAGACCTCACTATCGCCATTCACTCCCTACGCTATCTGCTCGTGTTTGACTGGCAGAGATTCGAACCTCTGGTAAAACATCTCATCGAACGATACAAGGTCCCCGTGAACCCCTATGAAAACTTCGAATGGCTAGCACAAGAAACAAGAAAGTACCTGGAGAGCCAAGGAAGGATCGACCCTGGACACCCAGAGATTCCTCCTCCCGGCAGCATGCACTAGCTTAAACATCAGAGCGGAATCCTTCCGGGTCAGGTGCGGGCATGATCGTCAAGCATCTCTCTGAAGTAGTGCCTGAGAGAGAAGGCGATTTTACACGATGGTATCTCTCCCGAGCCGACCGTGGCCATTCACTAGCCGTACGATACGTGGAACTCACCGGAATCGTCCCGCCGCACACCCATGACGTTGAGGAGACAATCTTCTACATCGAAGGAAGAGGCTTGGCCCGGGTCGGTGGAAAGGAGGTCCGGGTCAAACCGGGAACAATGGTAGCAGTTCCACCCGGCACCGTTCACAGTTCTATCAGGGAAGGCCTCGAACCTATACGATACTTGGCAATATTCGTAGGTAACCCGGATCTCTAGCGGGCACTTATCAGAACTACGGGAAGGGAAGACTCTGCAAAGCCCGTCTGAATCGTACAAACTAGAACAAGTGAAGATCAAACTGACAAGAGGCGGTGAGACCAGCATTGTCTATGGTCTGCCGTCGAAGGTCATTGACCCGTCGACCTGTCTCATTATCGCCCATGGCGCTGGAGGACCAATGCACACACCCTTCATACGATACTTCCACACAGAACTCGCAAAGCGAGGCTTCCTAACTGTCAAGTTCAACTTTCCATACATGGAAGCACGAAGGAAAGTGCCCGACAGGAGAGAGATCTTGGAGGGAAGCTACCGTGCGGTCGTTGAACAGGCAAAGAACGGCGGACACAAGTCAG
>WNFB01000421.1_pt1 | contig 40905 bp, 33 predicted proteins | sample 5400501 | NCBI WGS metagenome assembly WNFB01 (sample SAMN13153341, study PRJNA577476) | soil metagenome | isolation source: 200 cm saprolite under Douglas fir tree site 2 hole 1 | place: USA:California | collected 2015-04-18 | reverse complement strand
GATCTAGAAGATAGAAGCCTGAAAGCTCACGCGACGCGGCGTCCCGAAAACTCCTGATCGACCTGCTGGCTCCTGAAAGCCCGTCTTTGAGAATCTTCAGCGACTCCCAGCTCACCTCGGCGGGAATCTGAATCTCCTTCAGACTCGCCCCCGCTTGCTGAGCCGCATGTCCAATCACGCGTGCAGCCCGGTACGAGGCCGCGTCCTTCTTCGTTGCCATATCCCTTTCAGCCTTCCCCGCCAAGCCCTCGTAGAAGCTCTCCGCCTCATTCAACGCTCTTGCCGCTTCATCCACCAGCTTTGCAGCCTTTGATCTAGTGGGACGCAGTACCCTGTCGAGTTCGCTGGATACCCAGGAGCCGTACTCGTCGATGTTCAGTCTCAATTCAACGGACCGGGAGGAGCCTACCTAATCTCCTCGCGCAGATTAATGACTATCGTGTCGATAGTCTGCTGAGCCTTCTCTTTCCGCCGGACCAGATCGTTGGAGAGAGACTCGTAGAGGTCTTTGGATAGCTTTCCGGTTCGATACTGGTTCTTCAAATCCGCAGACGTCGACTTTATCACTTGAAGCTCTGCCTCAGCCCTCTCAATCTTCTTGATCATGTCCCCGTAGCGGGCCAGAGAGCTGGACAACTGCTGCTTGACCGGAGCCAACGTCCGATCAATCTCGCTCATACGCCGGTCCATCATACGTCTGCGCTGTTTGTAGTCAAACCTATTCATTGCACCCCGGTTCATGTCCTCCTCCATCTTATCCTCCTCAAGCCGCAAAGAGGATCTCTCATCGAACAAATCAACAAACTGAGCGATAAGCTGTGAAGGTGCACCCGCCATTGCTGTTGACGCCCCTTGGCCGCGCCACAAGGCCAAGACGCTACCAGCCAAAGCCGCTTCAAGCAAACCAGCCCAAGCCAATGGGCTAAGACTAGCCCAGAACGGGCTTAACTGGTATGTCATGGAGAAGCCCAGGTTGCTTGATGGTGTCAAAGGTGATACTTGCAAGACAACCTGACCACCTGAAGTCTGCGGAACTTGTCCTGTGAGAGTGTTCAATTTGAACCCCATGGGCGTCACAATCTTGGTCGTCAGCATCGGTTCGTAGAACTTCACATTGTTGAATGCTGCAAAATTCAGAGTGAAAGTTCCAAGGGAGCTCGATGAAATGTAGGTGGAAGGTAGCAATTGATAGGTGATCTGAACCTTAAGTGACTGGTTGAAATCGACCGAAAGGAAGCGAGGCGTAAACGTCAGAGTGTTCGTGCCGTCTGAATTCGCGGTGGGCGCTGGAGTGGTGACAGGTCCTATGACGTCGCTGGCTGAAACGGCGGAGATCCCCTTCGGTAATGTAAAGGCGACCGAGGAAACTTTTCCTCCACGGTTAGCGATGGTGTAGTTGTCAGTGACTTGCACGTTCCCTGAGGAAGAGATGGTGATCAGTCTTCCGGCGGAAACGTCGAAAGCATTCTGCGAGGTCCCGGTCGCCGAGAAAGAAACCTTCCAGACTGTAGTGTTGAACTTGTTCATTGGGTTAGTAGCCTGAGCAGTATAGGTTCCACCCGTAACGGTGAAGTTTGCAGGTAAGGATAACTTGGGAGTAGGCCAATCACCGGTCCTCAGGGTCACACTTTCTCCAGTTACGTTAAAACTGCCATCAGTGACTGGGAAGAGACTAACGCTGAAGGTGAAGCTGTTACCGCTTGGGCTGTAAGCTAGTAAGTCCGTGTAGATTGTTGTGACGTTGAAAGTGTACTGTCCAGTTTTGGCCGATGCGAACACAATATCCAACGCGGTATAGGTTGTTCCAGGCAATGGTGTTTGCGGACCCAAGTTTGAGACAGTCAAAGTGGTATTCTTACTATCGGCCGCGGAGGCACTTCGGAGCTGACTGCTAACGTTCAACGGGATGCCAATAGTGAGATGGGAAACAGGTTGAGTGCTGTTCAAGACTACCCTGTCACTCACAAGTGTCACACCCCAAGCGTTCGTCGATATGGTTCGATCTACGGTGGCCTTACAAGTTGATGAACTGCAGCTTGACGCGGCGTGAACTGGTCCTGGTAGAATGACCGCAGCTAGGACCAATACGAGAAGAATTGGGACTAGTGCTTTCATCGGTTGAGCCCATTATTTTACCTTGACGTACTAGCGGTGCGAGACTACAACTTCCCTTACTTATTAATTCCCTCGGGATGTAGCACGCCACCTCAAGGTGTCCGAATCGAGAAGCTTACTCGTTACTGGAGCAGGTGGTAGCGCAGGTCACAACGTATGCTGGAGCCTTAGAGTAAGCAAAGATGGCAAGAAAGTGCTCCTGACCGGGACCGACGCAGACCGGACTAGCCTTGAATTGAATCCTTGGATAGACTATGCCTTCCACCTTCCCGGTGCCCACAATAGGAACTATGTTCAGACGTTAAACAAGGTCATAGAAAGAGAAGGCGTCGAGGCAGTTTTTCCCCAACCCGATCCCGAAGTAGAGAGAATCTCTAATGACCGACAGAAGCTCGATGCAAAGATCTTCCTTCCTGATGCTGAAACTGTCTCGAATTGTTTGGACAAGTATGCTGCATTATCTCGCTGGCATGCTGCCAAGTTGCGTCGACAGCCGGTGGTTCTATCCTCCAAGGATCGAGAGGTGAATCAGAAGATTCGGATGCTGGAGTTTCCCTGCTGGATTCGAGCCCGAGAAGGAGCGGGTGGGTTATTGAGCTGTCTGGCAAAGGAATGGAATACTGTAGACCACTGGGTCCGGTTCCATTGGGAACAAGGAATCAAGACAGATTTCATCGCCGAAGAGTATCTTCCGGGACGAGACTATTGTTTCATGTCGATCTGGCAGAACGGAAACCTGGTCACGTCAATGGTGCGAGAAAGGTTGAGCTGGGTGGGACACAGGCTAATCGGCTCTGGAGGAACATCAAAGCTGAACCGGGTGGTCCATTCCGAGAGGGTAAATCAGAATGCGATGGAAGCTATCAGAGCATTGTCCAAGAAGCCTCATGGAATCTTTTGCGTCGACCTGAAAGAGAATCTGGAGCATGTTCCTTTTCCGACTGAGATCAACTGTCGATTCACGACTAACGTTCACTACCTGACCTTGGCGTCGATTAGGCTCGGTCATCAAGAGTGGAATTTTCCCTGGATAGCCGCCCGATTAGCTGTCGGCGAGGAAATACCCGATTGCAAGAAGCTGAATGCTTTGCCTGATGATCTCTGGTTTACCAAGAACACTGACATGGGTTTCACGATGGTGCAAGGCAACCATTGGAAAGCGGCCGAAGTTAACTAAGATCGCAGGCTATTTCGCCCGTCTGTAGAAGTACAACCTGACCTGACGGTCCCAGATGAAAAGCCAAGCAACCGACAGTACGAGAGCGAGCAGCGCCTTAACTCCCGCATCGAAATATCGTCCGAAAGGCAGACCGGGGTCTAGAAGTCTCAACGGTGCTACCACAAGGGAAAGAATTCCGAAACCGATAATCATCAGACCCCACTGGGTTACAAACACAGCCAGCTGATAGGCTACAGCTCTCCGGTTCAGATCATGTCACCCAGTCAGGAGGAGAGTAATCACTGCTAAAGTGGTGGATATGACGAAGAGGGACCAGATTCCTGACACAATGTCGGGTTCGCTGGCTGGACGGCCGACAAGCAGTGTTCGAACAAGAGTCATGGGTGCTTTCGGATCTTCTGAAGAAGCCATTCCTCCGTCCTCTAGTAGCTTTGTGGGTCTTGCGGATAATGCCCTGTGTTCTGTAAACCTCCGTATCTTTGATAGGAAGAAGAAGGAATTCTGAATGTTCGGGAACATGGCCACGATCGCCGCGATCTCGATTCTGCCTAGAATCGCCAGTGCTCCTAGGGAAGCACCAATCGATAGCTGGCCAACATTGCCTGCAAACGCTCGAGACGGGTATCGGTTATAGTAGAAGAAACCTAAGAGTGAGAACAGAAGGCTTGCGCATAGAAAGATGGCAGTCGGGCCCGCACCTTTGAGGAGTAAACCGATCAACAGTCCCCCTGCAACTATTGCAATGCCTCCGGCCATTGAGCCATTTAGAGGGTCGAGCATGTTGACAGTGTTTGAAGTCACAGAAATGACAATCAATATCGTGAGCGGATAAATTACAGGAAGGTGGAAGCCTCCGAACAACGGCACTCGCAATGTGGAGTTGTAGACCTGGCCTGGAAACGCTGCTCCTAAAATCAAGAGTGGCATCCCACAAAACAACGCAAGGAGAGGCTTGTAGATTCCCTTCAGCTTCAGCCGGTCATCCACCGCCCCCACCAGTGCTGCAGAACCGACGACCAGGGAGTACGCTACCAGCGCTATCGCGTCCATACCTGCAATGGACCCGTAAATCCCGGCAAACAGAATGAGAGTAATTGGGACTGCTGCGCCGCACATTTCTGGAACTGATGGCTTGTTCAGCTTGTGAGCGTCAACGCCAACTATTCCATGAGCCGAGTTCCAGTACATGAAGAACCGGGTAAGGACTAGGCAAATGGGAAAGGATCCCACACCCAGGAGGAGAGCTGTCGTGTCCCACCCGAGTGAGGCCATGTGGCGCTCTCGCCCGAAATGAGCTATAAAACAAAATTGTTCTTGAAGGAAGGGTTATCAGTAGTTGGAAAGTTGGGCTCGACCAAGACAGTCATGTCTTCCAGCAGCCACCGATTCATTCCCAACACCAGTGACCAGCTCAGGAAGAGCATGCTCAACACCATCGGCTTGGAATCAATCGACGAACTCTACTCCGACATACCTAGAGAGGTGCTTCTCAACCGACCACTGAAAGTGGATGGTTTCCTCTCCGAGCAGGAGGTCCGATCACATCTGGACCGCATACTGGCGGAGAACAAGTCGGCTGTTGACAACCAAGTATTCTTGGGTGCTGGAATCTACAATCATTATGTTCCAGCCGCAGTCAAGGCGATAGTATCCAGGACAGAGTTTCAGACATCCTACACTCCCTATCAGGCCGAAATCTCTCAGGGCCTCCTCCAAGCCCTCTTCGAATTCGAATCGATGATTACTGACTTGACCTCGATGGACGCTGTCAATTCATCCCTCTATGATGGCTCCACCGCTCTCGGCGAGGCAGCCCGTATGGCTGTCCGGGTAACAGGCCGATACAAAGTCCTGGTTCCAAAGAATCTCCACCCCGACAAGGTATCGGTGTTGCGGAACTATGCAGAGCCCGTCGGGATTGAGATCGTCTCCTACCAGTACGACGGAGAGACCGGAGGTCTGGACTTGGACGACCTACAATCCAAACTAGACCGAGAGACCGCTGCGGTCTACTGCGAAGTGCCTTCTTTCTTCGGTATCCTTGACCCTGAGGCTGTCAGGATCCCTTCCATCTGCCACGAGAAAGGGGCCCTTTCGATCACTTGGTTTGACCCCATATCTCTTGGCGGATTGAAACCACCAGGAGAGTACGGGACGGATATTGTCATCGCTGAAGGGCAGTCTATCTCTTCAGAGATGAATTTCGGCGGTCCATCCTTGGGAATCATTGGCTGTCGAGGCGAGAACCTACTCCGACAAATGCCCGGGCGCCTCATCGGAATGACCACGACTATTGACGGGAAGGATAAGGCCTTCAGCATGGTCTTGCAGACGAGGGAACAGCACATTCGCCGCGAGAAAGCAACTTCGAACATTTGCACAAACGAAGCGCTGCTCGGAGTTGGTGCTGCAGTGTATCTTTCGCTGTTAGGCCCGAGCGGCCTTCGTCAGCTCTTCGAGACAATTCTCACAAAGACAAACTACGCGATAAAGAGGCTTGGCGAACTGCGACGGGCAAATGTACCCAGGTTCCAAGGACAGCACTATCAAGAGTTCGTCGCCACTTTCAAGGGCCATGGCTCAGTATCAAAGGTCAACCAGAAGCTGCTCACACAAGGAGTCCATGGTGGGAAGAGCCTTGTCAAAGAGTTTCCAGAACTCGGTGAGAGTTCTCTCTTCTGCGTAACCGAAGTCCACGCAACGGAAGCAATCGACAAACTTCGCGGACTCTTAGACAAGTTCTTGGAGGAGTAGAAGACGGCGTATCACCAAGCAAGCTGGGACGAACCACTCATTCTGGAAAGATCACAACCGGGAAAGATAGGACACAACCCGGTCACACCGTCCGAAATAGAGAAGAAATTGGTGGGAGAAGATCTTTGGAAATCAGTGCCCGATAGTCTGAGACGAGATGGTCCTCCACTGCTGCCGGAACTCTCAGAGCCCGAAGTAATTCGGCATTTTGTCCGACTGTCCCAAGAGAACTATTCGCCCGACCTAGGGATCTATCCCTTGGGCAGTTGCACGATGAAGTACAATCCCAAGGCGTCGGAGCTCGCGGTTCAAACCCACAAGCTAGAGAAGCTCCACCCGGAACAGGACGAGTCGACGGTCCAGGGGATCCTAGCTGTCCTCTATCATCTGGACGGGATTCTCACCGAGATTACGGGCATGAGTCGGATGTCCCTGCAGCCGGCAGCGGGAGCGCATGGAGAATACTTAGGTTGCCTCATTATTCGCTCCTACCACAAGTCGAAGGGGGAGTTGGAGACTCGAACAGAAATGATCGTCCCTGACTCGGCTCACGGGACGAATCCTGCGAGCGCTGCCATGGCGGGATTCAAGGTTGTGGTCGTACCGTCCAACTCGGACGGAATGGTCGACCTGGATGCCCTCCGGAAAGCAGTGGGATCCCATACAGCGGGACTGATGATTACGAACCCCAACACCTTAGGGATTTTCGAGAAGGGTGTTCTGGAAATCGCGAAGATCGTTCATGACTCTGGGGGACTCCTATACTACGATGGGGCGAACTTCAATCCTCTATTGGGTAAAGTGAGGCCCGGTGACATGGGCTTCGATATCGTCCATCTGAACCTTCACAAAACCTTCGCGACCCCCCACGGCGGAGGTGGCCCTGGAGCTGGACCTGTAGGAGTGACGAAGAAATTGGAGAGATATTTGCCGGTGCCGCTAATAGGGTTTGATGGGAAGAAGTACTTCTATGACTTCAATGTTCCTGACACGGTCGGAAAGATTCGAGCATTCCACGGAAACGTTGGAATCTTGGTGCGAGCCTATGCTTACATTTTGAGTCTGGGCTCTGAGGGTCTGAAGTCGGTGGCGGAGACTGCGGTTCTCAACACCAACTATGTCCTCGCGAAGATTTTGGCTAGTGGGAAATTTGATCTTCCGTTCAGCAAAAGACGGAAGCACGAGTTCGTTCTCAGCGCGAAACGGATCAACGACAAGACAGGAGTTAGAGCTTTGGATATTGCGAAGAGAATGTTAGACTGGGGAGTGCACGCGCCCACGGTCTACTTTCCACAAATTGTGGATGAAGCAATGATGGTTGAAACGGCTGAGACGGAGAGCTTGAGGGATCTTGACGAGTTGGTCGAAGCGTTCTTGAAAGCCGCAGAAGAAGCAGAGAAGGATCCGCAGTTGTTGAAAGAGGCCCCGCACTATACTTCAGTTACCCGAATAGATGACGTCAAAGCGTCGCATCCGAAGACACTGACTCTTCACTGGAAAAACCCGGCTGCAAAGTAATATCATCCGTATGCCTTATCCTTCTCAAACTTGATTCCTACAACGGAATAATAGTACAGATTGACACACGGCCAGTAGACGAACAATTCCGTGGCATCGTTGGTTTGACACGGGAGAGTGACCTGTCGTGGGAAGATTTTATAAACCAGTTGCGTCAACGGAGTATTTCGTGTTCCAATCGTAATACGATTCACAGTACAGTCGATATATCACTCGACCCTTCTGCATAGGGTCGATAGGTTTTGTCCGCGGAAGAAATCGTGTCCACAGAAAGCATGCCGTCTCCCGGCTTACGCGTCTCAATTGTAGGGGTCGGCGGAGCTGGCAACAATCTACTCAGTCATGCTATTGGCGAGGGCATCAGCCCCAGCGATTGCGTTGCCGTGAATACTGACAGGAGTCAGCTATCGAAGTCGCTGGCTCAGAACAAGGTCCTTCTCGCCGAAGCGATAGAGAGTAACCATGAAGGGTCCGAGCAGACAAACAGGGGCCGTCAATTATCAGTTCATAGAGTTGCTCCTTTCACCCAACAGTCTGACTTCACAATTCTGGTCACAGGTCTGGGCGGTGTGACGGGAACAGGGACAGCGCCGTTGATCGCGCAGATGAATAGGACTCATGTACGACCAGTCATCTCAGTTGTTGCGATTCCTTTCATTCACGAGCGCGAGAGACGGTTCGTCGCGATGCGGGGACTGAAGAAAATGGTGGAGGCTTGCGATTGCACGATGGTAATTGATAACGCAATGCAGAAGGAGCCTTCAGGTGACGCGGAGCGAGCGGCTGACGAGACAGCGTCTATTGCAGTCAGAGATCTATCGGAGGTGGTGGCCGTGGGCGGTCCGAAGATAAGCCAGAAGGTCCGGGCTACTTTGTGCCTGGGCTCCATAGCTACCATATGTACATCCTCAATGGGACCCAGAGATACGATTCAGTCTACTGTAATCAAGGCCCTCAGAACACCATCGGCAAACTTACCCCTAAAGAAGGCTAAGGGAGCGATTCTACTCTACCGAGGACCCGAAGCGTTGAGCACGGTTCAAGTCGCACATGCTTACGAGACAATCGCGTCGCTGGTTGGACATGATGTTAAGTTCGTTCAGGGCAGCATTGAGCAGCCATCGCAACCAACACTATCAATCTTCCTCTCAGGCTACACCTACGACATGAGTCTAGGCACTTTCGTCGATTTCATAGAAGACCTGTACGACATCGAATTTGGGTTAGAACCGAGCGGGACCCGAATCGGATTCCGAATTCCACTCTACCAGATGGAAGATGCGTAGAAGGCTATCTGTGCAGAATCATCTTGTGAAATCTGTCGCCTAGACGGTTCGGTTTTCCCTCGGGAGTGACCGAGCCGTTCCTTATCGCGTCTAAGACGGATAGAGTGTCATTTGATTCGGTTTCGATTATTGTAAAGGCTCTGCCGAGGGTTTGAGGAATGTGGGAATCGCTGCCCGCTACCTCGGGCAACCCGTTCTCTTGAGCGAATTTCTTCGCTCGTTTCCACGTAATGGAATGGAGGATGCTTCCAGAGTTGATGACTTCTATCGCGTCGGGACGCGACCTCAATCTGTCTGGTGTTACGGCAGAGCGGAACAGATCATAGGGATGTGCGATGATCGAAATCCCTCCAAGCTTCTTGATCCGCTGAATTGTTTCGTCTGCAGATAGTCCTCGAGGCACGGGTTCTGGAAGTCCTAGGCCTATTACGTGACCGTCTTTACTTGAGATTTCCATTCCGGGAATGAATGTCAATTCCCTGGGTAAGGTGGTTGCCAAGATATTGTGGTCGGTCATCGCCAGGCCATCTAAGCCGGCCTTCTTGCAGAGTGGGACTAGTTGGTCAGGGGGCGTGTACGCATCTGGTGAATTGGTAGTGTGGACGTGGAGGTCAAGCTTCAGCTTCAAGACGTGTTCTACCCCGAACTTCCTCTAGGTGGATTCGCAGTTTCTCGGCTGAGACCTTGTGGAACAGAGGCTGTATTGGCCGAAGTTTGCTCTTCGGCTTGACAAGGATCTGACCTGCAATTTTCCAATTGCCCTTACTTCCGGATGCGACGCTATTGAGTATTCGTGATCCGCTAATTGGCATGAAAGGTTGCAGCAATATTCCGACAGTGGCTACCAGCTGGATCGCGATGCCTAGGGATTGGCCCGCTTTTGACGGGTCCGTCTTGAAAGTGTGCCATGGCTCCTTCTCGTTTAGGTAGCGATTACCTTCTCTCGCCAGCTGGACCACTTGCTCCAACGATTCTTTCAAACGGAAATGTAGCATTTTCTCATTGATTGTTATTGGAGCGTCGTGTAATAGCTGGAGAATCTTTTCGTCGCCTTCGTCTCTAGGATTGAAATTGGGAACTTTTCCTTCGAATCGCGTGCTGATGAAGCTGATGGTGCGGTGCACAAAGTTGCCTACAACATCGTTTAGCTCAGTGTTGATTTTGCGCTCGAACTCTTTCCAAGTGAAGTTCGTATCCTTCTGTTCCGGACGGAGACTGATTAGCGCGTAACGCCAATATTCCGCGTCTTCCAATTCTAGGGCTTCGTCTATCCAGACGCCGATCTTTCGGCTCTTGGAGAACCGTTGGCCTTCGAACTGAACGTATTCTGTGGAAGAGACTTCCCAGGGAAGACTGTAACCTTGGCCTGAAGCGAGGAGGAGACCCGGGAAGATTATGACGTGGAAGGGTATGTTGTCTTTTCCTATGAAGTGGACGTTGTGGCTTTCAGGGTCCAGCCAGTATTTCTTCCAAGCGTTTGGCTTCTTGTTCTTCTCGGCCCATTCTTTGACTGCGGAGATGTATCCAAGGACGGCCTCCATCCAGACGTAGATGGTTTTACCTTTAGCCCCTTTGAAGGGAGCAGGGATACCCCAGGCAAGGTCGCGTGTTAGTGATCGTGGTTTGAGTCCTTCCTTGATCCAGCCGAGGCTGAAGTTTCTGGCGTTTTCAGGGAAGTTCGGGTTTTCCTCCACGTAGCTTTTCAACTGATCTGTTAGTTTTGGGAGATCGAAGAACCAGTGCTGGGACTCTCTGAGAACCGGCGTGGAGTGATCGAGCACGCAGTAGGGCTTGATCAGGTCTTTCGGATCTAGAACGCGGCCGCAGTTGTCGCACTGGTCACCTCGGGCGGGAATGTAGTGGCAGTAGGGGCATTCGCCTTCGACGAATCGGTCGGGTAAGAAGCGCTTATCATTCTCACAATATGGCAGGATTACTTTCTGATTGAAGACGAATCCGTTCTTGTCGACGTTCCGGTAGAATTCTTGGACGAAGGCTTTGTGCACGGGACTCTCTGTGCGAGTGTAATTGTCGAATTGTATCTTGAAAGCCTTGAGATTTCTGGTGAAGATTCGATGGTACTCGTTGGTCAGCTGGCGGGGAGAGATCCCTCTCTTTACAGCTTCAACTTCGATGGGCGCACCGTGTTCGTCGCTTCCACTGACGAGAACAACGTCTTCTCCTTTCAACCGCAGGTATCGCGTGTAGATGTCTGCTGAAAGTAGATGGGTGAATGTTCCCAGGTGGGGTCTATCGTTGACGTATGGCCAAGCGCTGCATACTACCCATCGTCCCAGTCTAATGTCATCCTCCGGTTTTCTGAATGAATGGTTGACATTGGGCGGTCGGGTTGTGATAAGTGTTTGTTGAGAAACGGGAAAATACGGTTGAAATAGTCCTGACACCATTCTATATTCGAGGTTTAGATCTCGGACAACTACGACGCTTTGCTGGATAGGGCTCTATCGGGCATAACGAAGGCGGGTACGTCGGGGGAGCGTTTCGAGCTACCCATTGCACAGGTACAGATCATCGGGGCGCGAACGATTATCGTGAACTTCACTGATGTCGTCGATCGTTTGAATCGGGACCCTCACCAAGTGTTGAAGTACTTGGCCAAGGAGATGGCTACTGCCGGCTCATTTGAGCGTGGGAGGGGCTATTTTCAGGGAAAGTTCTCACGGGAAACAATCAATCGTCTCGTCGGCGTCTACGCCAACAGGTTCGTCATATGCCCGGTCTGCCATCGGCCTGATACCCGGATCGAGAAACGAGTGCGCTTATCGTTCCTGGTCTGTGAGGCATGTGGGGCTCGGTCGTCCATTCTGATAACTTAGGGTTCTATTCTTGAGCCTCGTCTACGCCCACGTCTACAAGACGGAGAAGGGGAGGATGGTGGCGTGCTGCGACGAGGACTGCATCGGAAAGACCTTCAGGGAAGGAAAACTCAAACTCAACCCAGAGACCAAGTTCTACGGAAGTTCAGTAATGGCCTTGGCAGAGGCTTTGGTGATGCTTGATGGAGCGGACATTATCAACCTCGTGGGCAACAAGATCATCAAGGCCGCTATCGACAGGGGTCTGGTACACCCCGACGCTGTCATAACGATAGCGGGAGTATCTCACGTGCAAATCATGTAATTCTAACCCCGATCACAAGTTTCGGGAGATTAGGCCCTAGTTTATCCTAGGTCCGAGAAGCGTCTACGCGGGATTCTTTCCTTTCGTCATCCATAGTCCGACCAGAAGTCCTAGCAGAACGACTTCTATGCCCTTGTCGATGAACGTGAGGAGGAGCCTTGTGCCCCCAGTGTCGGTATTTGCTGCAGCGGCGGCCCAGAGAACAAGTACGAGTAAGACCCAGCCGATTCCTACCTTGATCCACATGTCTCGCTTGTAGTTCGCTGCTATGAGGCCTATGCCTCCAAGGTAGACGAGGGCTATCAGGAAGAGGGGTACCGCCACGTTTACCCCGTACGGGGCAATGTCAGTGTATGCAGTGTAAATGTGAACAATAGCTGTCACAGCCGCTAATGCGAGTGCTCCGTAAAGGAGTGTCTTGTTATACTCTTTCCCGACCGACTGTGCGATCGCACTCTGCTTGCTGCCCATGAGCGCTTCTATCTTCTACTCCACAAGCGAACCTGTTTTAAGCCTTCAAGATTGACGTTCGGGTAATTCTCACTTCAGTGAGATGTTCTTTCCTTATTCGAAGTGTGGATCGGTTTCTTCGCGGACCTGATAGCCAATACATGTTCGATTCTTAGTCGGAGTAGTGTTATACTTTTGCACTCTACTCAAATCATATGCCGATCAAGTCAGGAGTTCTGGTAAGAGCGTGGAACGCGGACCGGAGAGCGGAGAAGGCTTATTGGGCTTCACACACGAGACCCGTGCCTGTAGCCCGGTGGTGTAGTGGACTAGCAAGGGTCGAAATAATGACCCGGTCAATGATGGGCTTTGGACCGAGAAAAGACTAATGGGAAGAAACCCATCGACGGGAGTTCGAATCTCCCCCGGGCTACCACAGCGCCCACTCGAAACAAGCAGTATACTGAAGGGGCGGCCTTTGAAGAATGAATCGCCCACTTCTCTGTGAAGCATTAAGCCCTAACCCCCCTCTTTTTGAACGGACGAAATTCGAACCTGTCATGGCCTCGGCCAGTGCCGAGGTCGTTGACAGAGTTTTCTTGAGAGCTTGCGAAATTCTCTGGATGCTGAGGCCTCTAGCTCTATCAGACGCTGAGCGAAGAGTGCTGGGCTTCAACGGAGCCATGGAGGTTCACAGGATTGCTTTCTCTGCGCATTGCAGGAACTGGCGGGAATCCGTAGTGAGTTGAGGCTCTCGCCTTGACCGATTCCGGCGAGAGCGTTGAGCGATTACGCGGGAACCGCGTATTCGAATCAGGCAAGAAAATCGCAGACTCACTTCAGAAAAAACTCGTGGACCCGTCAGAGTGGCCCCGTCTAAAGTCCACCCGGTCGAACATCAGAATCAGCCAGTTCAACCTCGCATGGCTGGCCAGACTTGAGGCTGAGACAGGTTTGCGTTCTCATAACGAGACCTTGACTTACTTGATCGAGAACTCACATAGAGAGAACATGGTCCTTCCAGCCAGTCTCAGACTCATCTTCCACGATGATCGGCCAGTATGCCTCAGCGGACCCTCAGGAACGGGCAAGAGCCTCTTTCTCAAACGGGTCCTCCCCAGCATCCCCGGACCCTTGTTTCTAGTTGATCTGGCCAATGAACATAAAGGGCTGAGGAAGGTCGGTGTTGGAGACTTCTTCGAGATCAAATGGTCGAAGGGCGCTAACGAGACCCGGCTGAAGTTCGTCCCTTCCTCAAACTTGGACGTTAGCCGGGGAGAGCTACGGACAATCTTCTCTCACATGAACATGGTGAAGATGGACAGTCACAGCCCCGAGAAGGTTCCGAGCGGAGTGCTGTCCGGTTGGACTATCGTCGTCGAAGAAGCTCATCGACTGGTAAGGGAAACTTCATTTCTCAACTTCCTTGCTGAGGGCAGAAAGTTCACCAAGAAAATCCTAGTAGTTGCATCGGACCCCGCAATGTTCGGATCAATCTGTCGGTTGACAAAGCCACCCGTCTTGGAAGAACTCCTGAACAGTCCAGGTTGACCGATGAACATCGAGTTCCGGATACTCCTGGATAGCTTCAGGTACTGTTGCCATTTCGCCCGTCAGCGACAGGACCTCGAACTCGCAATCCGGTCTGAAGGCGTTGTCAACGGTGAAGAGCTGATCGCTAACTTGAAGCTGCTCCGGGACGAGATTGGCCATAAGAGCTATTCGGTCTTCATTCCGCCTGTGAGTGCTGGCTGTTTTATCCGGGGGGACGCGGTGCCACCGTTTCGCACTCACCGAACGGATGAAGGTGACTACGATAGCGTCTACCAGATGGAGAAGGGTCGGAGCGGAGAGATGAAGAGCCTCGAACCCGTGCACCGCTACGTTACCGACATCATCTATCGGGTCCATGTTCGCATTGCTGAGAGACAGAAGAGAGAGGACGATGTGGGTAAGAGCGGGGAAGCCGAGAAAGTCTCCGAACTCTACGCGTCCGTTGTCAAGCTGGCGTTAAAGCTCAGGGAAGGTCCTAGCCCAGGGTCCAGACAGATACTGCAAAAGGAGTGGGTCCCGCTCCTGGTGAAGACTCTTGCCGTAAGCAAGTGGACGGCCCTCGACTACACTAAGCGTCTAGCTAACGACGGACTCCTGTTCGTCGACAGGTCCGAGCCTCGCAGGACCCTTCTCATCTTCAACGACGTGAAGCTCAGAAGTATTCTGGGATCTGGAGAAGAGGTCCAGGTTGCAGGATAGTTCCCCGGTACAAACTGGAACCCTCACCATTGACCTGAGCCAACTAGGGGGGTGAGTTTCTACTGCATTATTCCCCTAAGGTTTCGGAGCCTCTTCTTACAGCCCCTGTTCAGCTCAGCAGAAATGAGTCTGGTTGCACAAGTATATCGGGAAGAGCTTTCCGGGACACATGCTGGCTTCTAAGGGATCCTGCAATGGCTTGATCTCTCAGCTGCTCGAAAGATGGTCTTGTAAAATCAACTTAAGTACTGACCGCCGTCGAATATCCTTTTTCGAGAAGTGGGTCAGACACGAGGAACCGGTTGTCTCTGGTATGTGGATTATTCCTTCTGGTTTGTGGATTACTGTTTCTGGCGGGTCCAAATACTGTACACGCCGCCGGATTTGCTGCCGTTCAGAGCGGAAACTGGAACGATCCTAACACATGGGGAGGCACTGTTCCTGGAGCATTGGATACTATTACCATTCCAAGTCCGTTTACGGTAACCATTCCAAACGGTGTACTGGTGACACTTTCCGGCACTCTCACCATCAACTCCGGCGGCGCCATCACCAACATTGGTGGTATAGGGGGCCTTGGCGGTTTCACCAACAACGGCCACATTTTCAACGGCGGTACCGTCACCAACTTCGATGGTAGCATCATCACCAACAGCGGCACCATCACCGACGACATTGGTACGATTATCAACAGCGGCGCCATCACCAACAGCGGTGGTACCATCAACAACTTCGATGGTATCATCATCAACAACAGTGGCGGTACAATCACTAACATTGGTACCATCATCAACCACACCACCATCACCAACAGCGGCTCTATCACCAACCGCGGCTCCATCAACAACGGTGGTGGTGTCATCACCAACAACAGCGGTGGTGTCATCACTAACAGGGGTAGTGGTTTCATCATCAACGGACGCAGTGGTCTCATCACCGAGAGTGTCATCACCAACAACAACGGTGGTACCATCAACAACGGCGCCGGCCTCGGCCTCGAGGGCGGCAAAGGCACCATCATCAACAACAGCGATGGCGTTATCACCAACAACAACGGTGGAGTCATCAACAACAACGGCGATGGCACCATCATCGACCTCGGCGGCATTTTCAGTTATGGTATCATCACCAACAACAGCGGTGGTACCATCAACAACTTCGGCGGTACCACAGTCGATGTCCAGGACACTCCTCTTGGTGTTGGTGTAAATCCTACTACCGACAGGATCTACGTGGCAAACTTTGTTGATGGCACTGTTTCTGTTATTGATGGGTCGACTAACACCGTTGCTAATATTGCTCCGGCGGGAAACAGTCCCGACCCAACCCCCGACGGCGTTGGCGTAAATCCTAGTACTAACAGGATTTATGTGGCTAACGTCGGTCCGGGTACTGTTTCTGTTATTGACGGGTCGACTAACAGTGTTGTTGCCACGGTAGGCGTCGGCAACAACCCCCATGGTGTTGGTGTGAATCCCGCTACCAACAGGATCTACGTGACTAACTTTGTTGATGGTACTGTTTCTGTTATTGATGCGTCGATGAACACTGTTGCCGCCACTATCCCCGTGGGAAAGTATCCGGAGGGTGTTGGTGTGAATCCTACTACTAACAGGGTCTACGTGGCTAACTCTGTTGATGGTACTGTTTCTGTTATCGATGGGTCGATGAACACTGTTGCTGCCACCATCCCCGTCGGAAAATATCCGGAGGGTGTTGGTGTGAATCCTACTACTAACACGGTCTACGTGGCTAACCTTGTTGATGGTCGTGTCTCCATAATTGATGGGGCGATGAACACTGTCACAACCACAGTCGTCGTGGGAGTCCTCCCCTCCGTCGTCTCGGGAGCCAGCCCGTTCGGTGTTGGTGTGAATCCTAGTACCAACAGGGTCTACGTGGCTAACGGTGAGGGTACCGTTTCTGTTATTGACGGCGTGACTAACACTGTTGCTGCCACCATCACCTCGGGACCCTTCGCGGGCTATGTTGGCGTGAATCCTACTACTAACAGGGTCTACGTGACCAACGCTGGCTCAAATACTGTTTCTGTCATTGATGGGTCGACTAACACTGTTGTTATTGGGGCCTCTGACCCCGGCGGTACCATCACCAACACTAACACTATCAGCAACAACGGTATCATCAACAACTTCGGCTCGGGCGCTATCGTCACCAACAGCGGTACCATCACCAACATCAATATTCTCGAAAACTTCAACGGCGGTACCATCGTCAACAACAGCGGCGGTACCATCGTCAACACCATTTCCGGGGGGGACGGTGACTTCGACAACTTCAACGGTGGTATCATCATCAACAACAGCGGCGGTACGATCACTAATGACTTCCTCGGTGAGCTCACCAACGAACTCGGCTCCACCCTCACCAACAGCGGTACTATTAACAACAACAACAACGGCGGTATTTTCGGCCCTGGGCCCAGTTTCCTCGTCAACAGTGCTACGATCACCAACAGCGGCACCATTAACAACAACGGTGGTACTCTCGACAACAGCCCTTGTGATATTGTCAACGGCGTTTGCACCATTAGCCACCCCGGCACCATCAACAACCTTTGTGCGGGTCAGTTGGTCGGGGTTGGAAACGTGGGCGGCACAATAAACGAGTTCCTTTGCGTCCCCGTTCTCCTGAGTCCTTCTGATGGCTCGACAAGTACGGGGCTCGAGGCTGGAACTCCCACATTTACGTGGCAAGACAATCTTGAACTAAGAACAAATGTCCAGTACGAGTGGCAGATTGCCAAGGCCTCGGATCCAAATACTCCACTTCAGACAGCGTCACCACTGTTTACTGCATCGCATGATCCTAACCTTCTTTCGCCTGGCACGTATGTTTGGAAGGTAAGGGCAGTAGGTGCAAGTGTGCCCTTAGGACGTACCGTAATTCCATCTTCTTTCACTCTGCCATTTACACTGACGGTCGTGGATAGCACCCAGACCAGTATAGCGCCAAGCCCATCATCGGTGATTATTGGAAACAAGATTACCTATACGGTAACGGTATCAGATACCAACGGGCAAGCATTTGTCCCAAGTGGCACGGTAACATTCAGCGATGGTGGTAAAGGCGGGAGCTTCAGTATTTCCGGCCTTCCCGCTACTTCATGCACACTATCATCGGGCTCGTGTACCATAACCTATAGCCCGCCAGCGGCGGCTGGCTCTGTCACTATAACTGGAACCTATGCTGGTGATAGTTTACACTCTGGAAGTTCTGGGACATCATCGTTGACAGTGCTAACACCGGCACAGGCTGCTCAAAACCTGATAACTACCATCAACGGTATGAACCTTCCAAATGGACTCCGTGCCAGTCTAACAGCGACACTCAATGCTGCTATCGCTTCATTGAATGCGGGTAACTGCCTATCAGCAAAACAGTCCTTGAACGCTTTGATAAGCCAAGCAACGGCACAGAGTGGAAAGATGCTCACGGTGGCGCAAGCTAATCAGCTGATAGCAGCTGCACAGACTATCATAAATTCACTCCCGTGCTGACTCGAGTCTAAGTGGCCTGATTCTAACAGATCTAGCTCTCAGTACAGCTTGCTCTCTGAGGATAGTGCCTCGTCCAATTCTTCCGCAAAGTATGACGGACCAGGATCGGTATCTACATTCTGTCGGGAAAACACCGTTTTCGATCACGGTTGGTCCATCAACGGGTTGTCCGCCTCTCTAAGTCCAGATTGGACCAGCTCGCTTCTTCAAGGAGATTGCAAATTTCTGGACGGCCTCGCTTCGGGGGTGAGAGATTTTGGTGGTGCGGGGGGTTGGGATTTCAGCACCAGTTTACTAGTACATATAAGCAAAATCGGAGCTACACCTAGTAATCCTTCAAGCATTTCTCTCAAGTAGGTCTTTCAAAGTCCGCCCCTAGAAGAACTCCTGAACGGTCCAGGTTGACCCATGACCGGCAAAGAACTCCCTACTGAGAACAAGTCTTCCAGATATTGCCAAATATGTCTGTATCAACCGGAAGGCTCAAGAGAGGAGGCCCGTGGGATGGAAGTTAGTCAGCAACGGAGGTGAACCGTTGAATCGGAAAATAGTAAGGCGAATTTTGATACTCACGGCTGTTTGGCTCTCCGCCGCAGCCCTCGTCTATGCCGCCGTTCAGCTTCAGATCAGCAACACGGCCACGATAACATTAGCCAACACCAACCTATTCGCCGCCATAGTTGGCACCACTTCGCCGGGGACCTGTTCCAGTACCACTGGCACCTATGTGGACACCGGACTGTCGATAGCCTGGGGGAATGTTCCTCAGGGAAGCAGCGAGATCCAGTATGTCTGTCTCCAGAACAAAGGGTCTGCGAGCGACACGCTCAGTCTGTCTGGCGTGCCTTCGTCCACGGGCGTGACCTTAACGTCCACCTTCAGCCCTACAACCATAACCTCGAACGGCTTCTCCCTACTGACGCTCACGCTTTCGGCCAGCTCGACCGCCACGACGGGAGCCGTGCCCTCGTTCACACTCACAATATCCTAGGCTAACCTTGCTGAAACTTCTCTATCCCCTCTTTTTTTCCAGCATATTGATCGTAGGCGTGGCCGCTGCCAATTTTCTGACTGCGGCCAACACCGCCACTGTCTTTCGGGTCCAGATTGATCCTCTAGGTTCCTGGAATAATGTAGTGCCCTGCAATTCTCCCTGGGTCGTCAGGATAAGCGACATCACGGACAATATGACCGGCACGGCCTCGTTCAACAATAGTCTCTTCTCGCCCGGCTTGACCAGCCCGTCTCCCTGGAATAATCCGTTTCATCCTAAGAGATGGCTGACAAATGGGAATGGCGTTATCAATCCCCCCTCAGGATGGTCAACAGCGTTTCCTTCAGGCAACCCAGGCCCAGCTTGCACCATCCGGGACCAGGAAGGCATTATTGTCGCCGGCTTCGTAGAAATCGATGGAGTAGGAACTTCAAGTATGGTTTACGAGTCTGATTGCTTAACTATCAGCAATGGAGTTCCCACATTCGACGGGATTAACGGGGGCAGTTCCGTGCCGGTAGGACATTATTGCGACGACACTGTCAATATTTTCGATCCGGCTCTGGTTCCACACTACGGTGCGACTACTAGTTGTCTTTCGCCTACAGACCCGACCTGCTATGGTCAGATGCATCTAGAGTTTGATCACGACTGGATGGCCGCAGGATACTGCGGAATAACCACGGCCACCTGCAACAATAGCACGCTGGCCGGGCTGGTCCAACCAGGCTCACCGAGTACACTGTTCGATTTCCAGGGCTTCGTCTACTGGGATCCCGAGCACGTGACGAGCCAGACACACAGTTTCAGCGGCTGGGAACTTCATCCTCTAACGGCCTGGCGACCACACTGCACCCTGCCCCTAGCGCAGTGTCCGCCGTGAAGCTGAAGCATTATCCAGTTCATCTGACGGAGGGGGAAGAGGCAGGCCTAACGGACTGCTCTATCTCAAACTAGACCGTCAAGGCGACATCTCGGAACCAGAAAGGTTCGTTCCTTGGACGCGAAATATCTCCCCGATCACTGCCACGACCCAAAAAACCGGATTCATGGGGGTTCGAATTCATGGGTCCCAACACTAGCCCAGAAGCTATGCCAACCTGCTACTTAAGAGAGTCTCATACTAGTAGACTGGTAGTGAAATCCCAACTTCTGCACCAATCGAAACTGCTTGGTTGAGGCCGTTCTACATGGGCGACTCTTTCATCGCGTGTTGGTTGCGACTGCCTGCAATTCAAACTGGTTTTCTTGATAACAAGAAGTTTCGAACTTTTCTTGCGGCGTCACTCTCTAGGATCGGCTAGTGTTCGAGTCTAGGGAAAGCGTCACTTCTTGGGAATGAAAGAAAAAGGAGAGCTAAGGCAACAAAGCTGTCGCCTGGGACATAGCCTCGTTTCGCAAGTGGACCGGGAAAGACGCCCAGGCCACGTTATAGGCTTCATACGAAGTAACGTGGAGAATCCCCCTCTTTGTTGTGAACAGTGTAGAATGTTGGCTGTCTAGCCCTGCGACTAACAAATTCCTCGCCGAGGATTATTTTAGTTATCAGTCGAGAAGCTGATTCAGACATATACACAGAGATAGCTCTAGATGGTGAATTATACCTTTTTTCCGCAGTTCGTCATAGAAAGTGTTAAGTTTTCACCGATCTCGACCGAGGCTAATGTGTACAAGAACCGGAACGGCCTTCTGATAATTCTTGAGATTCTTCGATTATTGCAGAGGGAGCCGGTTTGCATTACGAAGGTTGTGTACAGAGTCAATCTGAATCATGGGTCAGCGGAGAAGAACCTGCTGGTTCTCTCCCAGAGGGGGCTGGTCCGGGTTGTTCGTTCGGCGTCTGGTGGGACGGTCTACAACATAACTAGCAAGGGCGTTGAGCTGCTTTCAGAGTTTGAGCACGTCCTCAGCAGGCTGCAGGAAGAAGCAGTACGATAGGATCGACTGGCGCTGGCTGCTGCTTAATTAGAACAATATCTTCGAATCTTTTATTCGTCCCAACTTAAATTCCGTTCCAGTGCACATCTTTCGAAAACATTTGAACCGATTAAGACTATCCAGAAGAGTTCTCTATGTGATCATCGCCATCGCCGCGGTCATTGGGGTTGTGATAGCCCTCAATATTATTATCACCCAGAACTTCCCGGTAGTGAAGGTAGCAGCCCCACCGCTTCTAACAGCAGGATGCACTGACCTCACCGCCACCCCATCATCGCTCTCACCGAACCCAGGGGCAAACACTTTCATTCTGTTCAATTGTAACGGATCGGCCGCGATAAAGGTCACTAACAGCGGTACTGCAACCGTAACGGTCTTCGTCAACGGTGTTGCCAACCCAGCAAACCAGCAATCTCCAGCTCCAGGATACCTTTCGCTTACCCTAGTGCCTCACGTGGCCGGAGCTACCACCTGCAATGCTGCGGGAACCATATCGGGACTACCAACAGGGTTTTCCGTTCCCTTCGGCACTGCTGGTGGAGCGGATCCTCGTGCCGCAGTAGGATCTTCCATCGACTATTGCGCCCTCGTCATTGGTGCCCAAGCAACCGATCTCTCAGCATTTACCGTCCAGTTTGCCTAAGATGGCGTAGACGATCGCCCGACCAAACCTCCCCTCTCTTTCTTGAATTCGTCTAAAAAGACTAGTTTTGACGCGGATTGTATTATCGATTCCCGGGAGGGACGAGGCCATTCTAACTTCGGGGAGAACCTGGCGATTGTGGTGGTCACGTCTCTTTCTTTATGACAGGTGAACCGTCTGCATAGTATGATCTGTTCTTGGGATGGGGAGGGATACGGTATCCTGGGACAGATAGCCTCCCGCGACAGAAAGTTGGACAAGTCGTAAATTCAACATCCGCGCAATTATCAGAGTCGACATCTTGAGCATTCGTTTTCGCAAAACATCTGTAGAAATAACCTGGAGTGTGTATGTCACCGTCGCCATATTCATAGTCGGACTCTGGGTCTGGCTGTTCTATCCCTTTCGCATCCAGAATGACTACACCGGTGGAATCCATGTGAAGCATTGGATTCTCGGCGTCTGGTCGATCTTGCCCGATAAGAAAAGGGTGCGATAAGCAGGAGAACCGAAGGTGCTCAATATCCCCAGTGAGCTCCTGTTGTGAAGGTTGAGTTCGCGGTTGCGTCGCGGGATGGATCTTAGCCGAATCTCGGGCGTGACATTTGACCTTTGGGAAACGCTGTTCATGGATGATCCGCAACTCGACCGACGCCGCGATCAGCTAAGGTGTAAGGGTCTTCACGATGTTCTTCTCGAGCATGGAGTGTTTGTTGACCTGGAGGACTTGGCCAAGGGTCTTGCTGAGAGTTCGGCCTGGCTTGCGAACACCTGGAAAACTGGGCGCCAAGTTCCGACGATAGATCAGATTTCGTACATTCTGCGCTTTGCAACGAAGGAGAGCACCCTTGATCTTCTCTCGGATGAGAAAGTGGTAGGAGAGCTGGAGGAGATCTATGCCGGGGCTGGGCTCATCACCCCGCCGAAACTCAATGTTGAAGCTGTCTCAGTGCTGCAGTGCTTGCGCGAGCGAGGCTACAAGATTGGTCTCATTTGCAACACGGGGCGAGGCCCGGGCCGGATTCTCCGACAACTAATGGATAACATAGGAATTCTAGACTATTTCGATGCGACAATCTTCTCAGACGAAGTGGGATGGGGAAAACCTGACAGGCGAATCTTCTTAGTTGCGGCGGCGGGTCTCGGGCTTCCACTAGAGGAAATCCTCCACGTCGGCGATAACCCGGATACGGACGTGCGAGGCGCCGAGGAGGCTGGAATGAAGGCTATTCTCTTTGATTACGAAGTTCCGGTAGGATTCAGAGAGCAACCTGGATCTCTCTTTGCTCTCACAAGAACCAGTGGTTCAGTCACAGCCTCGGAGATCGGGCCCGACAGCAAGATCCGCTCTCTCAATGAGGTTCTAGACTTGCTTCCTGATTAGACCGAGAGATTCTCCGTTTCGATCGCAATTTCTCGAGACCGTACTATCTCCAGAGTCTCACGGTACAGTTTCTCGGCGGCCTGCAGCAGTTCATCAGCACCCGAAGCTTTCGTCCCAACTAATTTCTGGACGAGTTCGGTGAAGTCGTCAGGCTTCACTGGGCATTCTAGCGCTTGTTTCCAGACCCAGCTAGTTGTCAGGACATATCTTCTGTTGAGCAGGTAGATGACCCGAGCCGTATCCCACGCGAAGTAGAAAGCCCTGGTCCTCAAGTCCAAAAGGTCGGCCTTCAGATGTGCATTGTAGACCGCGGCAAGAGACTCTGTCATCGCAAGGGCGGCAATTCGTAGAGGTTCTGCAAGATCCGTCTTGTCGTTCTGGGCGACCGCTTGATCGAGCTTCCGGAGCCAGCCTTCGCGTTCGAACAGAACTATCCGGTTTCGATATTGGTCCGCCTGAAGGGGCCAGTCCCAGCCAATTTCGCGGGCGGCTTTGAGGAAGTTTGATTCTTGAGGATAGTCTATGTCGACAAGTAGTCCGTTTTGCAAATAGTACTTTTTTTTTGGCATGTCCAATCCATCTCTCACAACGCAGAGTATCTCGAGGTCTGAATACGGCCGATCCAACTTCTTTGCCGTGGATCCAGAGACGCAGACCGTTAGAACTGCGTCCTGATATTTCTCAAGGATCAGCCCGCAGATTTGGCTAGCCACCTTGAGTCGCTCATCGTGGGTCACTTCTCTGAGCAGAGTTCGAGCAACGGCACTCATGTTTCGATCGTGAATTACGTTGGGTGTCTTATGATTGTTTTTCAAAGTCGCGTTTGAAGGGCTCACCCCGCAAAGTCTTCCAAACCCGATTCTCAGCTTTACGAGGGCCGAATCCGAGGATTACCAGTTGACCAGTTTTGTCCTTTCTTACTCTATAAAGTAGATAGACCAGCCAGCCTGCTCGCCTTAACCTTGAGAATGCTGTTCCTCAGCAAAGCAACATTCTGGGCCACCGTTCCGCTCTGATTGTAAACGCTGGACCCAGCGATCAGAACGGTCGCCCCCGACTCTACAGCTAGGGGAGCCGTCCGAATGTCGATTCCGCCATCCACAGCCAATGAGGCGTCGAGATGTTGATCGTTCAGCTCTCTCCTCAGCCGCTGAATCTTCGCCACTTGGGTCACGATGAAATGCTGCCCTGCAAACCCCGGATTCACAGTCATCACCTGAACACAGTCCGCAACGTCCAACACCTCCTCGACCGCCGTCACAGGTGTGCCGGGATTAATGGCAACGCCCGCTTCAACCTTCAGATCCTTGATAGCTTGCAAGGTCCGATGCAGGTTACTGCATGCCTCCTGATGGACGATAATTCTGTCCGCACCCGCCCTGGCAAACTCTTCCAAGAATCGTTCCGGATTTTCAATCATCAAATGAACATCTAGAAGCAGCCCGACAGTCCCTCGGATTGCTTTCACAACACCCGGTCCGAAAGTTATGTTCGGGACGAAATGCCCATCCATCACGTCGATCTGAATACCCTCAACCTTCGCTTCCTCGGCCTCCTTAGCCTGCTGACCCAGACGGGCGAAGTCAGCACTTAGAATGGAAGGCTCGATTGCAATCAGAAAACAACAACTCTTGCCAACGGGATCATCTGCATTGCTAACTCTTATTTCGATAAAGCGTCTCGAACTCCTGGATCAGATCCGAGTCTCCCAAGTAGGTTGGAACACGTTGCGACACACTCTCGGGTTCAACGTCTAGAATCGCCCCTTTCCCCGTTGATGTTCTACCGCCGGCCTTCTCAGTTATGAACCCAACAGGATTCGACTCAAACTGCAATCGATATTTGCCCTCAGGCGCGTCCGTCAGTTCTGGATAGGCGAAGAACCCGCCCTTGTTCAATACTTGGTTGTAATCCCCCACGAAAGACCCGCCGTAGCGGAGAGAGAACCGTCGCTTCTCGAGACTTTCAACAAACTCCTTAACTTTGGGAGTCCACTTCTCCCGCAATCCGCCCACACCATAAACAGTAGGAGGCTTTGGAAGTTGTTGGATTTCCCCGTCCGACATGAAGCTCCTCGCCCCTGGTCCTCTACCTACTGCCGCAAAGACCCTAACACCGTCAGGAAGCGCGAGAACCAGCTGTAGGAAGGGTCCGTAGAGAAAATACATGGCCGCCAGTAGGTCTCTACCTTTTGCTGGCAGAGGCTTGTCGTGATAGATTCCAACGATGGTTCCGAGGAGGTTGTTGCTCTTCAGGTTAGAAGAGCCGTCCAGAGGATCTAGAACAACAGAGTATTCGCCTTTCTTCGACTCTAGGACGCTTTCCATTTCTTCTGAGGCTACCTGTTGGACCAGCCCGCTTTTGGAGAGCTTCTTTGTGAAGAGGTCGTTAGACCAGACATCTATCTTCAACTGTTTCTCGCCGTAAACGTTCATGCTTCCTGCGAGGCCAAGTTCTAGTGGAATCTTTGATTTGACGAGAGTGCTGAGGTCGGCGATTAGAGAAATCAATCGGTAAAGGCTTCTGCCTTCCGGTTCCAGGATGTCTCTCAGCGTCTTGGCCGATTTCAAGGCACGTTCCTTTCGACTAACGGTCATGGCTGGCTTTGCTCATTTCAATTCTTTGATTGTGTTGGACAGCATCGTCCAAGATGGCTTGGGATTTCCCTTGTTGTCGAAGAGTCCGAAATGATTCTCTTGGGGTGGAAAGGATCTCCAAGCGGTATCGATGTAGCGCCATATTCCGATTCCGTTTATGCCATCGAGCTCATGAGCGTCCCGGCACGCGCTTTTGACATACTCCGACTGGTGTATCGTCGAGTAGCCGAGCAAAGATGGCCCGCTTGGGTATCCCGTTTCCGAAACAATTACGGGTTTGCCGAGCGTTCTTGCAACCTCGTGCGCCAGTCTGACGAATTTGGTGTTGATAGGATAAGCGGTCTTGTAGTTCGGGTAGAAATCCAAACCCATGACGTCACAATAGGTTGCATAAAGCGCGGGATCAATTTTTTTCGCGTCGGCTTCGAGATTGATCACTGTCAGTGCGGATGAATCTTCGGTGTGGACAGCGGTTCTGAGAGTTTGTAGCAACTCTTGTCTGAAACCCTCCTCGCGAATCCAGGAAATACCCGACCGCCAACCGCCGGCGGCGTGCTCGGCCCACCAGTTCGGCTCATTCTCTATTTGCCAGCACTTGATCCTGTCCTTGTATTTCCGAACCAAGAGCCTCGCGTGAATTGAAGCTCTCTTAAGGTAGAGTGCCCTATCGGGGTCCGGCTCCAAACCTTGGGGCAACATTCGCTGGTATCCGCAAGCCAATACCGGGACAATGCCGATTCCCTTAGTTGTTAGAACGTTGACGAGGTCGTCTAGGGGCCATCTTGAATAGGAACTTTCCAGAAGTTGGCCCAATTTCTCCTCCGGTATCGGAGAGGGTTCGAAGAATTTCCAGGGAAACCAGCATCGGACAAAGTCGACCTTCGCCTGGACCAGGTTCTCCGCAAGAGCTAGCGTAGCTCTTCCTGCAACCGTCTTAGGCTCAGGATCTTCATGTTGCTTGATTTCAAGATCATCTGCAATATCTAGAATCTTTCCTTCGGGTAGGCTTACTGAGAGAAGATGCGGGATGATAATGGATCGAGGGGCCTCTATTCCGCTATATCTCCAAGGGTCATCTAAGTTGATTCCGAAGGAGAATCTTCTCGTCAGATCTAGCAAGGACTCTGTCGTTTCCCGACAGATGTTTTGGTAAAAAGTTTCCGCAAAGATCTGCCCCCAGTAGGGGAGTTGCCGCGGAAAGCGGGTCGTTCATGGTTGGTATTGCAAGAGAATGATAGAGAATGCTAATTGCGTCTGTTCCTTCGCTAGGGATGGTTACGAAACCTAACCCATTTAAGTTTCCCAGACTCGACGCTCTCGAAGAGAGGCACAGCAGATGCTGTCAACAAGCCAGCAAGCCCCGATGGGCAATCGTTCTACACTAATTACCATTGGGAAGAACGGAGAGCTCCGGCACCTATTCTGGCCCACACACAACTATCCTCAACACGTTCGGGGCTCTCTGCCAGGAATTGTTTGCGGGAAGGGTGAGACCGAAACCTTCAGCTGGCTGACAGACGCTCCTTGGATTAGAAAACAACGATATCTTCCTGATAGCACAATTCTTGAAACGACCTTCATTAATGATCGTGATGGTTTCGAAGTAAAGGCCACAGATTTCGTTCTCCCAAGCAAGGATGCTCTCGTTAGGGTTTTCGAGATAGCCAACAAGAACTTGGCTCCCGTCGACACAAGCTTCCTCTACTACAACGATTTCGACATAGCCGAAACGCCGATTGGTGATGCCTGCTACTACGACGAGAAATCTGACACCATCATCTCCTACAAGCGAAATTATTGGTTCGCCTTTGGAGGCGAGAGACGCTCTTCCGCCCATCAGTGCGGTGTCCACGAAGAGGGATCCGATGCCTTCGTTGACGCAAAAGATGGGAAACTGTTGGGAAACTCCCTCGCCCTCTATTCAGGGACGAGAGGAGTAAATTCCTGTCTAAAGTGGAACCTTGGAAGTCTGAATCCAGGCGTAAAGGAACAACTTGTTCTCTTGATGTGCTTTGCCTACAACAAGGAGGACGCTTTGTCCCTGCTCGATATTGCGAGGAAGAGTTCGCTTCCGGAGATGGTCAACGATGTCAACAGATACTGTCAAGACTGGCTTAGAAAGGCCAAAGTTGCGAGAGTTCCAGAGGCATGGGAGGACCTTCTCAGAAGGTCCCTCCTCACTCTCAGAACACTGGTATCTCCAGATTTCGGAGGAGTCGTCGCCGCCCCAACTCTAGAACCAGATTACCGATATGTCTGGTCCCGAGACGGGACCTATGTCGCATATGCACTAGACCGCTGCGGCTATCACAAAGACGCAGAAGCCTTCTATCGTTGGTGCAAAGAAACTCAGGAACCCTACGGGGGATGGAACCAGAGATACCACATTGAAGGGACTCCCGCGCCCTCTTGGGGTGAGCAGGAGGACCAGTGCGCCACAATCTTGTGGGGCATCGGACAACACTACGAGCTGACCACCAATCGAGATTTTCTTGAAGATGTTTGGCCAACCATAAAGAAAGGTGTCGAACACCTTCTGCGAGGAAGGGACCCAGAAACAGGTCTTGTCGGGCCCTCGTTGGACTTATGGGAAGAAAAGAGTGCACTTCACACTTATACGAACTCAGCTGCGTGCGGAGCCCTCAGAGAAAGTGCTAACGTAGCATCGGTCCTCGGATATGACTCGTCAGCATCGTCTTGGAAGGAAGAGAGCAGCGTTCTGAAGAGCGCTATTCTGAAACATCTCTGGGATGAACAGAATCACCGTTTCCTGAAATCAATCAAGCCGAAGGACGAGGCCGTTGACACGGCGATCATAGGACTCTCATTCCCGTTTTCTGTATTACAACCGGATGACCCCCGAATCCTGAGCACAGCCCACCAGATCGAAAACGCCTTCCGCTACAACACCGAAGGAATCGGAAGATACCCAGGTGACGTCTACCATGGAGGTAACCCGTGGTTCATTACAACGCTCTGGATGGCGCTGTACCATTGCCAGCTTGGCAACTATCACAAGGCCAAGACCCTGATCGATTGGTCAGCTAGACATGTAGATGAGCTCCAGCTCTTCGCAGAACAAGTCAACAGAGAGAACGGAGAGCCTGTCTCCGCATCGCCCCTAGCATGGTCCCACGCGATGTTCATCCTAAGCCTTCTGAACCTTAAGGAAACATAACCGCAGAAACTGTAACGGCAAAGAAAAAGCGAGAATTACGAAGTAGAAAAATGGAAAATCGTTAGTCTCTACTTCTTGCTCTTCTTCTTCGGCTTACCTTGCGTCCTGAATTCACCGGAGGAAATAATACCTCCGCCATTGATTTAACACTATCCGGATTCAAAACGTTTCTGAAACCTGTAACGATTTTGGAACTGCGCAAACAAAATCTCCGTATATCTCTCTCTTTCTGACCCTGAATACTACTTCGTGCAATTTTCGGAGAAAAAGTTAGTTTAGACTTTCCGGCGTGTCACGCCAAAAAGAATCAATTTCCAGATTCGCACTTCAGTGTCAATTCTGGGCGAGATCCAAGTAGACCAGAAAGTCAGATTTGCGCGGCGCAGTTTGTGCAACGCTGGCTAGGCTAACCGTTGCTCTGGAATCTGGAATCTTAGTTTGAAGCTTCAAAGTCTATGATGGATTTTATCTCGTCTTTCGCGGGATTGTATGCTTCCGCAAACCGCTCGGGAGGGACCGTTTTCGTGAATAGCGCTTGTAGCACCCCTGGAAATTGTTTCTCGATGCTCTGGAAATCTTTCAGTCCCTGTACAAAATACCGAATATTGGCGTTCACGGAGCCCAAGGTGATCTTGTTGCCAAGAACTATGTCCTTGTACAGTTGTCCGATATCCTGCGTGCTCTGGCTGCTCCCGTATATTCCTAGCAGACACAATACTCCGTTAGGGCTAAGCAATCCCTGTGCCAGCAAAGCTAAAGAAGCTACACCCGTCTCCTCCAGAATCAGATCGAACTTTCCTAGACTATTGACGGGTTTCTCGTTGGAGTTCACATAATGTCCGCCTACCTTTTCCACGAGGCGAGCCTTCAGGCTGTCTTGTGGTCGAGTAGCAACCGCGGTGACGTCAAGCCCTTTGATGCGAAGCAGAAAGACCGTTAGAAGTCCAAGAGGGCCGGCGCCTAGAACGAGGGCTTTCTCTGGCTGCCAGACCATTCTCTCTTGGATCTTGAAACTTTGCAAGACGGCTTTTTCCGCCACGCTCATCGGTTCCAGCAAGACCGCGACGTTGGTAATGTTCGTCGGAATTTTCACTAGAAAGTTGTAATCTGAAACAGTGTATTCGGAGCAGAATCCATGGAGACCTTTGATTCCATGTTCCTTGTAGCCTCCTGTTAGACACATGTCCGACTCGCCCTTCTGACAGTTCAGGCAATTGTCTGGGCGACGAACCGTGGGGACTACTAGATCGCCCTTCCGTAGTTTCGTTGGACCGGTTGGAATCTCCTCTATTGTGGCTAGGCATTCGTGTCCGCAGATTAGATAATCTGATCCTAACGGTGGTTCACCGTAACCTCCCTGATTAATTTCCAGGTCAGTTCCGTCGATACCGATCTTGTGGACTCGGAGAAGCGCCTGCGCGTCAGTCGCTTTGGGTAGTGGGACCTCGATGATGCGAACGCTGTTGGGCTTGCTCGGCGTTACTGCGATTGCTTTCAGGAGTTCATCGCATCCATGCGCATCGTGATGCTTTGGCCCCTAAGGGCCTCTTTGAGAGAAGATGGCGAAGGCTGGCCTTAAGAGTAATTTTGACGAGACTCCGTTATGATTCATCTTGGACTTGGGTAGTCTCTTAGGGAGCTTCGAATTTCTAAGGCTTCGTTTTCTGGAGCGTTTCCAGTCTGGTCTTGACGGTATCCACCAGGCCCAGCCGGAGTTCCTCGCCGCGAAGTTTGTTCTCTTTCAAAGCTGAGACCTGCTTAGCTAGAGTGTTGTCGCCCAACATCTTGATCCAGTTTTCGAAATCCCCGCGTCCAAGATGGAACTGTAGGGAGGCAACGTCAATAGAATTCAGGAGACCTAGAAAATCGGAGAGGTTGCGAGCCGCGGCTCCAGTGGGAGCACCTATGGCTCGGTAGAAGTAGAAGGCGTTTTGGGGGGGAACGCTTCGGAGTATATTGGAAGCTACGTCTCTCAATATCTTGCTTTGTGGCAAAATTTCACCTATCCTTGTTTCCTCTAATCGTATCGCTTAGCTATCAAACTTTTTCTCTTTATTTGCTGGGGTCATGTCCTATCTTTCACGAATGCGTACCAGCAAGACGGCCGTTTCATTGGGCTCAACAATGGAAGGAGGTCGGCGTATAGAAAAGGTCTGGATGTTTGCGCACGAATGCGCAGGGTTGGCTCAAGCAGGAGGGCTGGGTGAAGCAGTTGCTGGACTCTCCCAGACCCTTGCCGTCGATTCCAAGCTGGAAATCAGTGTTTTTCTCCCCAGCCACGGCAAGCATCTGGATCAAGGGGTCAAGGAAGCCTACGGTCTCGAAGATGTATCCACGTTCATCGCCAGGGGCCATCGAACAGGACTAAACGGGGCGCACTACAACTATCTCGCAGGGTTGGAAAGAGGCGTTCGGAACAATGTTAGCTACTTTCTTGCCAAGGGTCTGGATGCCCAGACAAGCCGGTGGTTGGACGATCCAGTACTGTATGACCAAGACATCGTGTTTGAAAAGATGGCCTTGCTCGCGCGGACCCTGAAGAGCTATTCTGAGTACTTGTTGTCAACGGGTAGAAAGACTGAGTTGCCTGATTTGATTCATGCTCATGATTGGCACATGGTCCCGGCCAGTGTTGCCTTGAAACAGCATCTGCAGGAGAGGGGTGTGACCGTCCCTCTAGTATTCACTGTGCATCTGCTTGGTCATGTAATTCTACCCTGGCACTACGCGTCAGAAGATTGGTGTGGGATCAGGGACCTTCAACACTGGTTTAGGATCGGGAGGAATCAAGTCGTCAACCTGAATCATCGCCATGTCTGGGAGGACTTGTGCCACGGTTCCGTGGAAAGATTCGGATGCTATGAAGCAGATTATGTAACATCCGTGAGCGATTCCTATCTGACCAACGATGTTCTCGACTACGTTGGAAACGTGATAAAAGGAAAAAGTGGCCACATTTACAACGGTTGCGACTGGGATTACCCCACGATCGAGTCAACCTTTCTTAAGCAGCAATCGGACTGGATAGGGCCTGGTCCCGTAGACGAGAACGTTAACCGCTGGGACCTGAGAAAATATCTGCTTACCAACGGCCTTTCTCAAGCAAGACCAGTAACCGCGGCCGGCGAAAGTCCAAGATCGTTGCGGGATTCTAGGAATAACGACGACGGGGTAGTCGAGGCATTCCATACAGACGGACCACTCGTACTCATGACGGGCCGGCTGAGCCCTCAGAAGGGCGTGGACCTCCTCCTTGAGGCTGTCCCTTCGATCCTAGAAGTGATTCCAGAAACAAGATTTCTGCTCTTCCTATTACCTTCGAATGATGAGAACCAGGTTAACTCAATCATTGCCACCGCTGCGGACTATCCTGACAACCTACGGCTCATCTTCGGCAGAGACCGGCCAATCTATCTACTCTCCCACATCGCCGCAGACGTCTACGCCATGCCCTCCAGGTCCGAACCCTTCGGCATCAGCGCCCTTGAAGCCATGAGTACGGGAAACCCGGTGGTCGGGAGCGATGTTGGAGGAATCAGAGAAACTGTTCTAGACATAACGCGCCACGGGGACTCGGGGACTGGGGTCCTCGTTCCTCCTGAAGATGCCGTGACTCTTGCGGAATCGATAATCTCTATTCTACTCGTGATGCAGGTTGACGAGCATTTTCTCCGCGGCAAAGAAAATCCGGGTGGACTTATTCGACGTATACCTTCCAAGCCGATGATGAAAATGGTTAGCGAGAACCCTAGGCTCGGTTCGAGGATCAGAGAGAACTGCAGGAGCAGGGTTGAAGAGAACTTCAGATGGAGAAACGCGGGTGAAATGGCTCTCCTTAGGTACAATGCTGCAAAGAAGTTGGCCTCTGAAAAGGGTCGAGCGAAGAGAGCTCGATCTCGGACCAATAACTAGATCAGACACGGTTGTTCTCAATTCTCGCTCTTGAAAAAGAGAGCGCTCAATGGCGGTAGGATTATCGAAACTGAAGAGTCCCTGCCATGAAAGCGATGAGCCTCAGCAGTGATGCCCCCCAGGTTGCCTTGTCCGCTACCTCCGTATTCGGATGCGTCGCTGTTGAGGATCTCCTTCCAGTATCCGCCTTTCGGAACGCCAACTCGGTAATTTTTCCGTAGGACCGGAGTGAAATTGCAGATTACGATAATGGGGTGGTCTGGGCTCTTGCCCCGGCGAAGGAAGCTTATGATGCTCTTCTCCCAGTCTTTGATGTCCAGCCATTCAAACCCGCGTCTTTCGAAGTCCAGGTGGTGCATGGCCGGCTCTGTTTTGTAGAAGCTGTTGAGGTCTTTGACCCAGAGCTTGAGTTTTCTGTGGGACTCTTGAATGGCCAGGTGCCAGTCTAGGCTCTTCTCAAAGTTCCATTCGTCCCACTGTCCGAATTCTCCACCCATGAACAGAAGTTTCTTCCCCGGGTGGCCATACATGTAACCGTAGAGTAGTCTCAGGTTGGCGAACTTTTGCCACGGGTCGCCGGGCATTTTCTCTAGTAAAGAGCGCTTTCCATAGACGACTTCGGGATGAAGTTCTCCGCAAAGGCGTACCAGAGGCTGAACGTCAACTGGTCATGATGATGTTTTCTGTGTACGGGATCCTTGGTGAAGTATTCGAGAGTGTCGTGCATCCAGCCCATGTTCCACTTCATCCCGAAACCCAGCCCTCCCACATACGTAGGGCGTGACACCAGGGGCCAGGCTGTTGATTCTTCCGCAATCATCTGAACGTCTGGATGAGCCCGGTAGACTGCCTGGTTGAGGTCCTTGAGGAAGGACAACGCTTCCAAATTCTCTCTCCCTCCATGCTCGTTCGGAGACCACTCACCCTTCTTCCGTGAATAGTCCAAGTAGAGCATTGAGGCTACCCCATCGACTCTCAGTCCATCAGCGTGGTATTTGTCAAGCCAGAAGACGGCACTGCTTATCAGGAATGAACGGACCTCGTTCTTTCCAAAGTCGAAGATGAAACTCTTCCAGTCAGGATGATGTCTCTTCTGAGGATCTTCGTACTCGAAGAGATGCGAGCCATCGTAGTAGGCGAGTCCATAGGCGTCCGATGGAAAGTGGGAGGGGACCCAGTCTAGGATTACTCCAAATCCTTTCCGATGAAGTTCGCCAACGAGATAGCTAAAATCCTCGGGTATGCCGAACCGGCTGGTTGGCGCGAAATATCCGAGAGTCTGATAGCCCCAGGACCGACTGTAAGGATGCTCCATTACGGGCATGAATTCGACATGGGTAAACCGCATGTCTTCCAAGTAACTTGGTAAATCTCTGGCTGTTTCTCTGTATGTTAGCCATCGCTGATTGTCCTCGGGGACCCGCTTCCAGGATCCCAGGTGTAACTCGTAGATGGCAAATGGTGACTCTGCAGAGTTCTTGCTCGAGCGGTCTTTCATCCATTCCTCGTCATTCCAAGAGTGTTTCAGGTCCCAGACTATCGATGCTGTTCGTGGTGGGACTTCCCAGGAGAGTGCGAAGGGGTCGCCTTTCTCCATTGAATATCCGCGATGGGCTTTGGATTCGATGTGGTACTTGTAGAGTGCTCCTCCCTCTAGTCCTGGTATGAATCCTTCCCAGACTCCAGAGCTGTCGTTTCTAAGTTTCAGAGGGTGACTGTCGTTCCGCCATTGGTTGAAATCTCCAATCACGTGAATCTCTTTGGCATTAGGAGCCCAAACCGCGAAATGCGTGCCTTCTTTCCCATCGACTTGGATGAGATGGGAGCCAAGTTTCTCGTGGAGTCTGAAGTGCTTTCCTTCTTTAAAGAGGTAGATGTCGTATGGCGTCAGTAGTTCGTGTTCGATGACTTGGTCCATGGTCGGGAAAACGCCTCTGCTTTGGACTGGCAATCACGGCTAAGACTTACGTCTTAGCGGCAACTGTCGCTAGGGGCTGATCTGTCATTGTCACTTGGAAGTCTGTTCGCTCCCAGTTGTTAGCGTTGGGCCAGTAGAACGTGAAGAAGATGTTCGATTCAGGTGATAGTCTGCTCGTGGGCAAATCCACATAGTGTATTCCGAGTCCTGTGTCGATGCTCTTGCTGTCGTTCGTGGTCTGCCAGTTGTCATCGCTCCAGCGAACCATGGCAGGGGCTAAGGCCTCAATCCTTAGAATTTTTCCGACAGGAATTGTCCGGCATTTCTGGTTGAATCTCCAGGACGCGACCCTGGATCTCGTGTTGTTCTTTTGATAACGTGACACTGGTTGAGGTGGCATATCGAAAACCTTTCTTTCATGGATTGACCGGACGAGTTTGATGTATTCCGCATGGGCCCAGACCAGGGGCATCGCGGACCCTGTTGGTCGGCCGTTGTGCAGGCCTCTCTTCGGGATGTCTTCTGCCTCCCAGACTTGTTCGGGGAGGAGTCCTCCAGAGCTGGCTTGGGCTTCCATAACATGCAGGAGCCGTTGAGCTTCCTCGACGTCTCCAAGTGCGAGTTCATAATGCGCTCGTTCGCCTGCTAGCAAAGGCCATCCTCTTCCAACCCCTGTGCCATCGAAGGGTGAGCCATCATCGTGCTCGCCGTAACCGTCAAGGTTGTACCTGTGCCAGACTGGGCCGGTCTTCGTGTCTTTTCTCAAGATTGCATCTATTACTTTGACCGTGTCGAGTATTTTTTGGTCTTGAGGAGCTCTCAAGCCGAATCGGACCAGAGCAAGTGCATCGACGCTCAGTATCTGCTCTCCCGGTAGAACGTCTTGCCCTAAGGGCCGATTCTTTATGGCCACGAAGGTCGAAGTTTGAAGTTCCGAATCGGCGACGTTCGCAGATGCGATCCTAACGTAGTAGCCCTTGACCCCGACCTTCTTGGCCAGCTCTGTTCCAGCAATGTAGGTCCATCTTTCTATGTTCTCATTCCAAGCATCAGCAGTCTCCTTGAGATATGTGGCCAAGCCATAATCGCCCTTCTCCTCTGCAAAATCGGCTGCTGCGAGCAGCCCGGCTATCTCTGCGGCGAGAGTGAATGGTGAGTATCCGCCGTCTTCTTCCCATCTGTCTTGTTCTGTCACGGGTCCATTGCGTACGAGGTATCCCGCGGCTCGGCGAATCGTCGGCCATATGTCGAAGCTGACGAGGGCGTTGACTCGTTTGAGCTGGTCTGCGATGAGTATCGGGAAGGCTGTCTCGTCCATTTGTATTCCTGCCCAGTAAGGTGATCCATCTAGCCACATGTTCTGTACCCAATGGCCGTCTTCTTCTTGAGTGGACATGAGATAGAGCAGGGTTTCCTTTGCATGTTCTACGTCTCCAGAGGCGATTAGCCCACCGGCTGCCTGAGCTAGATCTCGGGGCCAGACGAGATGGTAGCCGCCGAGATCATCGTCTCCTTTGCTGAATCCCCAGGGTATAGATAGGCTGGCGATTATCGCGCCAGGATACGATTTTTCTTCATGTGTTCGGAGAACAGTGTTGCTGACCCGGTACATGTCGAATCCTGTTCCGCTCATGCTGCCAAGGTCCATGATATTGGACTGGGCTTCCTTCCAACCAGTAAGGTATGCTTCCTGAACACTGTCGAAATCTTTCAAGAGGGCATTCCGAGCCTGTTGTCCAGCTTCCTCAGGAGTTCGCCCAAACGCTAGAGCTACAACACACTCTCCGTCATTCTTCGAGAGGTCGATTTCGCCTGTGAGGGCGATGTTTCCATTTGAGGCGTTGGAGTAGAACCATGTCATACGCTTGTGAGCAGTGATATCTTGCCAGCCGTCACTGACGCCAACGTAGCCGCAACTTAATCCCTTGAAAGGTGTTGAACAGGCCAGAGCTAGCGCAGTTCCCTCTCGCTGAGCAAAAGCCATTGGGACGCCCTTGTATTTTCCCGCCCAGCCGTTGTTTCCGTACCCGCGGTTGCCGATGTGGGGGGCTAGAAGAGCGTAGAGACTGTAATCTTCCAATGTGCGATTGAGAGGGTCGAAGTGGATTTTCTGGAGGAGCACATCTCTCTCCGGGTCAGTGATTATGGTCTTCGTTATTCGATATCGTCCCTGCTTGCAGACGTTGACAAGCTTGTAGGCGGGTACGCCTTGCTCTAACGGTGAAATCCTATGGTTGGTGTCTCGCTTCTCTTCGGAGAAGTATTGGTCACCATCAGCGACGAGAAATTCCATGTCCCTGGTGTTGGCTTGGTCTATCCTAGGGTAGTAGACTTCGTTAATGATTCCATGAGATATTGCGAACCAGACTCTGCTTTGATAACTAGCGGAGGTCCCTACCCCCACCTTGGCGCTGGAGGTCCAGCGGGGAGCGATACCAGGCCAACCAGGAGCAGCAATGTCTTCATTGGGAGTCACGTGATCTTACCCAGCTGGATTCAGGTTCGTGCAAGTCTTAGGTTCATCGCAGGTAGATAGCTTGTAGCTCACTCGTGGGTCGCACTGTCTACCATCTGGCACCTCGGTGGGGTTACGCTTCGCCCTTATTTGGACTCGGCGTAGAATGAGGGTATTATGTCGCGGGAGAATACCAAGAAGACCCTGGGCCACGTCAGGGTAACTTTGCTGTTACTGTTCACCATAGTAATCGCTCTATCAGGCTGGGCCGTCGTTGAGTACCTGCACAACGTCTATCTTCAAGCCTACGTAACTGCCTTCGTCAAGTCCAACTCTTCTATCCTTCGCGTGGCCGGAGTAGGCCTTCTCGCGGGGCTCGCGGGAAGTGTTGCGTCGATACCAATCTTGAGATCGGGACGGCCAAAACGAACTCAACAGGCGCATCCCGGCCCGACCAGTACGGCACAGTCGACCTTCGGGCTCCGAAAGCAGATTCATCTCTTGATGATGACACCAAGGCCCGCCCGTGATTCCTCGTTCATCATCCGCAAGACTAAGAATAGGGGAAGGATCGCGAGAAACCGGGACGGAGAAAGACTTCCACCCAGCGACGTGGCATAGAAAGCAGAATCCTCAAACAAGACCACAAATCGGCCCTACCCACCCTGAAGGGGTCGGGCTGATGCCTCTCGTTGATTGAAGCTAACCACGGTGCCGAATTGTCTCTTGCAGGGTCAGGGCTAAAGGTCATCGTCTTTGACATGGACGGAACCTTAGTTAGCAGTCTTTCCCTCATTCATCATTGCGTAAATCGAATCTCTCGAAAGTACATCAACAAGTCGTTGACTCTGGAGGAGGTGATCTCTAATTTCGGCCCACCCGCGCGTACGATAATCAGGAACCTGACCGCCACTCTCTCCGGCGATCTTCAGAGTCGAGCAGTGTCGGACTATTACGAATGTTACAGAGAGAACGTTTCTAGGAAGGCCCTTGTCTTTCCAGGGATAGTCAGTCTCCTGCAAAGGATTAGGGCCTCTCGCAAACACCTTGCCCTGGTGACGGGAGTGGAGAAGACTCTCATGGAGTACACGCTCAACGCGTTCGACTTGTCCAAGTTCTTCGAGACCCTAATCACTGGAGACGATGTTCGAAACGGCAAGCCAGACCCAGAAGGCGTAAACTTAGCACTGGCACGAATCGAAGCGAATCCAAGAGAATCTATTCTCATTGGAGATTCTCCAGCCGATATTCTAGCCGGGAAACAAGCTGGGGTCTTGACCGGCGCAGCCCTGTGGAGTCCGGAGAACCGCGGAGATCCCACGACGGAGCATCCTGACTATGAGTTTCGTAGCATTCAGCAGTTGTCGGATTTCCTGTTTCCGAAGAAGAGAGAAGTTTCAGAAGTCTACCTAGCCCCTCGGTGGACTGAAACGTAAATGCGAATCATTGGACAGTTAACAGGCCCATACTGAAAGGTCAAAAGGTCTGCTAATGAGCATCGAGAGTTCAGATTGAAGATTACTAATGTTGATGTGTACCAGCTTGGAGAACCAGCATCGCCTGGAAGTGCGACCTGGGCTGGAAATTCTATTCTGTTGAAACTGACGACCTCGGATGGAACAGTCGGCTATGGCGAAGCTGTTCCCACGCTTAGAGTCCAGCCTGTGATCCAGTCTCTTCACGAGGTGGCACGCGTGTACAAGGGCAAGGACCCTCTCGACATGGAGCTGAACATTCACGAATGGCACAAACACGATTTCTATCTTCCTGTTTCGTTCGAGTCAATGACAGCCGTTAGCGCGTTCGATGTTGCTTGTTGGGACATCGCGGGTAAGCATTTCGGTGCTTCAATTCACCAGCTCATCGGAGGCTCCTTCAGAAGTAGCGTGCGGGTCTACGCGAACGGATGGTACGACAAGTGCGTCACGCCGGAGCAGTTTGGGGCGCGAGCCAAGAAGTTCGCCGGGATGGGCTACACTGCCCTCAAGTTTGACCCCTTTGGGACCCACTATGACAGCATTGACAGGACCGGGTTGGAGCGAGCCTATGAGCGAGTCAAGGCTGTGAAGGACGCTACGAGTGGTAGAGTCGAGCTTCTCATAGAGCACCACGGAAGGTTCGCCCCCAACTCCGCGATAGCCATTGCAAAGAAGCTTCGAGAATTCGATCCGTTGTTCATGGAGGAACCCGTTCATCCTGACAATCTTGAAGGACTCCGAAAATATAGAGAAGCAACCGACGTGAGAGTCGCCTTAGGCGAGCGAATACTCACCAAGGAACAAGCGGCCTATGTACTATCGAACAACCTAACCGACTATCTACAAATTGACATTATCAACATCGGCGGAGTAACCGTAGCCCGGAAAGTGGCCGCCATCGCAGAAGCATATGGTGTGGAGATGGCCTTTCACAACGCCTTCGGACCCATCCAGAACGCCGTGTCGATTCAGGTGGATGCTGCTATTCCAAACTTTCTGATTCAAGAGTCGTTCTACGACTGCTTTCCGGCATGGAAGAGAGAACTCGTGAAGGACCAGTCGAAGGTGGAGAACGGGCAGACGAAGATACCGACCAGACACGGTCTTGGAGTAGAGATTGACGAGAAGCTGTTGGAAGACCACCGGGCTGAGGGCCAAGAATACTTCAACCCCGACGAACCCGTCTGGGTCGTCAAAGACACTTGGAAAGACTAACCAGAAGACTCCGAGTTCTGTCCTAATTTGTGGCTTGAGATTGACTAACTGAGAGCCCGTGACTTTGGATGATCAAGGTTCACGCCAGACTTGCCTCCGGCCGTGCCCGCAGCAGGTTACATCGTGATATTCTAGCCGCAATCGACAAGGCTATCTGGGCTGCTCAACCGGCGAACATCATTCCAAAGCACGTGATGCTGGAAGGAGAAGCGCTTCGAGCCGATGGCCTCAGCTTTCCCTTGAAGAAGTATCGGAGAATCCTGGTAATTGGAGGCGGGAAAGCCTCAGGCTACATGGGTGAGGAGATTGAGAAGATACTTGGGAAACGGATCAGCGACGGCCTCGTAATAGTTCCAGACTATCTGAAGCCTAGACCGGGGGATCGTCGGATCGACTACCGTCCTTCCACCCATCCAGAGCCATCACTCAAAGGCATGCATGCAGTCCTCTCCATGCTAGATTTGGTGAAGAATGTCTCACCCTCTGACCTTGTCATAGTATTGCTCTCTGGAGGAGGCTCGGCTCTAATGCCGCTCCCCCTTGAAGGAATCAGTTTGCAAGATGAGCAACGGCTTACTTCGCTTCTCCTAAAGTCTGGAGCTAACATTCAGGAGATCAATACTGTCCGAAAGCATCTCTCACGCGTGAAGGGAGGACGCTTGGCCAATAGACTATTCCCCGCTACCGTTTTGACTCTGATAATGTCCGACGTTGTGAGAGACAAACTGGATGCAATAGCCTCTGGACCAACTGCCCCTGACCACACAACGTACCAGGATGCTCAAACGGTTCTGAAGAAATACAATGTATGGACCAAGGTCCCCGAGACCATTCGGAAAATCATCAAAGATGGCGTGAACGGATCCTTAGCCGACACTCCCAAGAAAGGAGACAAGGTCTTTCGGCACGTGCACAATCTGATTGTGGGAAACAACAAGGAATCGTGCACTGCCGCCAGCTTGGCCATGAGGAAAG